>ERZ808029.426-NODE-426-length-24545-cov-3.946134_pt1 | contig 24545 bp, 17 predicted proteins | sample MGYA00380185_ERZ808029 | MGnify/ENA primary metagenome ERZ808029 (study PRJEB31490, sample SAMN06133404) | mouse gut metagenome | isolation source: M2_3 | host: mice | place: China: Chengdu | collected 2015-05 ... | reverse complement strand
ACAAAGCATTTCCATAATTTTTATACCATTCACCTACTGTTGCTGCTGAAATAGTTCCGTAATAAGAAACAAAAGGAACATCCACTTTTCCCCAATTGGATAAAATAACATCATCAATATTAATTCCCAGCTGCTCTTGCCCATTCGCCAAAAAAGTATATATATCCTTAAAATTAAGCTCGTCAAACAATAAAATCGTACTTATCTCATCATTTGTTTTTCCCATCAGCTGCAAAATTGGGCGCAATATATAATCATTTGCATTTTGATTTCCTGTATGTATAAATATGGCATGTATTTGATACCCCATTTGCGTTAAGGCCACATCTATATCAATACTCTTTGCCATTATTTTAGCATTTGAACCTGCCAAATCCTCTTCCAATACTCTCTGAACTCCTTGAACAAAATTAGACATTTCGTCTTGAGTAATGGAACCGCCTCCGTCTGATCGCCATTTACTTTGAACAATAAATAATTTTTTCTGAGTTTCATCCAAATATATCGCATCAATTCCCATATCATGGTAACCATCTGTAACATGAACACTCGCCTGCGACACTTCAAGGCCAGATGTCATAATTAATGCAAATGCCGCTAAGGCTCTCGTTTCAAAATGTCCATTTGTATCATTAGGAATATCTGCCATGTCGATTTTACCTTGAAACATTTCCTGAATCCGTACCTGCACTCGACGCATATTAATATTATTTGCCATCTTTCGTTTACACCTTCCTTACTGTATCATCTTAAAATGTTCCAACGCTTCCCTTATAGCAGCTTCTTTCTCTGGTGGGCATTTCGGCTGTCTGGAATTTTCCGATTTTGGCAAGTTATAGTTTACCCTCTCAATAATACCACATTTTTCCTTTACCTGTGCAATATATAAGCTACTGACTTTCAATCCCGTATGCTCCAATACATAATCCTTGATTTCTTCATAGGTGGCTCTACTCTCCGCAGCCGTCAAATCAAGCTCGTCCATCTGAAGCTCTACCTCAATATGTTGGTCTGCATGAAGTTTGGACAATAAACATACCGTCTCTATATGCACCGACCAAGGAAACATATCCACCATTCTCCCCTGCACCACTTCATACCCATTCTCCCCAAGCACCTTCAAATCTCTGGCCAAAGTAGCCGAATCACAGCTAATATACACAATCCGTTTTGGCCCCATAGCTATGATAGTTTCCAGGCATCTAGCATCACAACCCTTCCGGGGCGGGTCTACCACAATCACGTCAACTGGAACCGGATTCTTTTCATATTCCCTAGGCAAAACCTCCTCTGCCTTACCAGTAAAAAATTCCACATTTTCAATTCCATTCAACTTTGCATTGGCGCAGGCATCCTCAATAGCCTGGGGAATCACCTCCACGCCGCAGACTTTTTTCGCCTTTCTGGCAAGAAAAAGAGTGATGGTACCAATACCACAATACAAATCCCATACGGTCTCTGTCCCAGTAAGTTTTGCATATTCCAGAGCCGTCTCATAAAGACGCTTCGTCTGAATTGGATTTACCTGATAAAAAGATAAAGGAGAAATACGGTATTGTACCGACCCAATCCAATCCGTGATTACCCCAGGCCCGTAAAGATTTACAAGCTTCTTTCCCATAATCACATTGGTTTTTTCCTGGTTAATGCTGCAGACAACCGTCGTGAGTTCCGACGTATTTTTCAAATCCGTTTTATGAAACAAAGCCGTCAGACGCTCCACTAATACTTTGGATTCTCTCATTTTCTCTGCTGGTCCGTTTATAACCAGACACACCATAATCTGGCCGGTCTGAAAACCTTTTCGAATCAGTACATGGCGCACCATTCCGGTGTTAGTGTGCTCATCATAAGGTAATATTTTGTATTCTTCCATATAAGTGCGGATACAGTCCAGAATCCTGGCATTCTCCGAAACACCAATCAAACAATCTTCACACTCAATAATGGTATGAGTTCTGCCGGCATAAAATCCTGTAACAATTTTACCGTCTTTGTCTCTTCCCACTGGAAACTGTGCCTTATTTCGATAATGCCAGGGATTGTCCATTTTTATTATTGGTTCAAACCGCTCCTTACAGTCTATTCCCCCAATACGAAGCAGATTGTTAAATACCTTTTTCTCTTTACAACGAAGCTGCTCTTCATAGTCCATAGCCTGTAGCTGGCATCCGCCGCAGCTTTTCGCCACTGGGCAGGGGGGAACAACCCGATGAGGCGAAGGTTTTAACACCTGTTCCAAACGGGCAAATCCGTAAGATTTCTTTGTCTTCATAACCTTTGCCTCAACCAAGTCCCCGATCACTGCATCCTTGACAAACCAGGCAAACCCGTCTGTTTTCCCGATTCCCTCTCCTGTATCACTCATATCTTCAATTTGAACCTGAATTTTTGTGCCTTTTTCCCATACCATATCCAGAAATCCCCTTATTTTCCTGTAATTAGTAAACAAATCTTTCAAAAAATGTTATTATTTCTTTTTTTAATTTCGAATTCTTTTATAAAACGCACAAACTTTAGACACATTTTAGCGGTATTCTATATGTGTGATGTGAGACAGAGAAAATTACATCAGGGAAACACATCACGATAATGAACCTAACGTTCGTTATTCTTCATACATACAGAACCCGGTGGCAAAGAGCGCGCAACCGTTGTCGGGTTCGACTAACAATAAGTTGTTTCTCTTCTATCCAGAAAGAAGAGAAGCACTTTACATAAATAGTACCCCCTAAAAATATAAGTTACCTCCAAAAAGCTGCCGCAAAATTTTAGCTATAACACATAAAATTTTGCAGCAGCCTATGTTACAATTTTGCTATTCCTCTGTAGTTTTTCGAATATTTGTCTCCAGAAGCCGATTATATCCTAACCATCCAGTATTGCTCCCAGCCCCCCGCAGCACTTCAATCATAGTTTCCATTTTTGCGTCTGCATTATCAGCAAAGTTCAAAGCCAATGCTTCCAAAATAGCCGGTTTTTTCGGAGAGCCGTACTCCAATTCACCATGATGGGCCAGGATGCAATGTTTTAACTCTGCTGCCAACCGTTCCGGGAATCCGGGAATGGTGTGAATCCGGTCCCCAACCATCTGTGTGCCAATGATAATATGCCCTAACAGCTGACCATCGTCTGTATAATCATTCTCCGGAAATGCCGACAACTCCTGCACTTTTCCTATATCATGAAAAATCGCAGCAGTCAAAAGCAAATCCCGATTCAACATGGGATAGGCGCTGGCAAAATATTCACACATTTTTGCAACGCTTAAAGTATGCTCCAACAATCCCCCAACAAAACCATGATGGACGCTCTTTGCTGCACTGTGAACCTTAAACTTCTTAATAAATTCGAAATCTCCTGTAAAATAACTTTCCGTCAGTTTCTTTAAATAGGGATTTTTAATACTGGAAATAAGTGTCAGGAGACTTTTATACATCTCCTCTATGTCCTTAGTGGAGACTGGCAGATAATTCTCTGCCAGATATTCTCCCTGGTCTGCCTTGCGGATTCGTTCAATATTTAGCTGGTTGGCCCCCATAAAAACACTAACATCTCCATCTACCCGTACATAATCCAAAGCTTCAAAAGTCCCTACCCCTGGGGAGTTCAGGTTCCAAATCTTTGCATCTACTGTACCGGTTTTATCCTGAAGCATTAACCGTCCATACTCTTTCCCTGTCTTGGTAAGGGCTATTTGTTTGCTCTTGCACAAATACACTTCCGAGATGCGCATTCCTTCCCGCAGGCTGTCGATATATTTCATGTTTCCTCTACTTCCCTTTTCTTTATTATTGATATAGACAGCAGTTCAGACTGGAAACGGATAAATCTTTTCCCTGATTGACAATCCTCTTTCCCAACTGCTACTGTGACCTTATGAGGCTGTTATCTTGCCCCAACTGTTACCTGAAACTCCAGCTGGGCATACTGATCTCTGCCATTACGCTGCACTGTCACATGAATCAGCCTGCCGCACTCCATATTATCCACTGTATTTTGAAAATCTTTCATTGTAGTAATTTCTCGGTTATCTACATGGGTAATAATGTCACCATTTTGAATCCCCGCCGTATATGCAGGACAATCTGTGACAGAATTTAGCACATAAATCCCTTTGGGAAGTCCTCTTCCTGCCATACTGTCAGAGACCTCCTGGCCCTCTACGCCAAAGCAAGGAGCTGCCAGTCCATTGGTCAGATTCTCCAAAATACCTTTGTAATCGGAAATTCCCATAACTCGAGTCATGGCACCCTTTTCTTCTTCTGTTTCCATGGCCCACCCAATCAGCTCTCCGGAAGTATTCACCAGAAAAGTCCCCTTGTCTGCATCCGAACTGACTCTGGCATATAATACACGAGCTGCCTGATCTACCATCTGCACATTCCTTTTAATGTGAGATACAAAGCCATAATCCACAGAGCGAACCACTCCGGCAGGACTTCCCACTGCCACAATCATGTCTCCCTCCCGAACCAGGTAGGAATTGCCCAAAATCAAAGGTTCCGTTGCTTTACGTGTCTCTTCTTCCATATCATTTATACTGACGCTGACAATGGCCATTTTAGAAAGAGTATCTTGTTGCTTCACCCTTCCGCTCACTTCGGAGCTGTCTGCAAAGGTTACTTTAATGGAATCTGCCTGCTCAATGGCGGCAATGGGGGTCAAAACCAAAAGTTCCTGAGTTGTAGAAGCGATGATCACTCCGGCATAGGAACCGGTAGTCTCTAAAGGATTATCAAACCAGTCCACTTCTCGTTGAACCGAATGGACTTCAACAATTCCTTTGGATACTTTCTGCACCTGCTGGCGTAGGCTGGAAAACAAGGCGTCCAAATCAGACACCGTATAGCGGTAATTTTCCATAGCATTCCGCACGATCTTTTCTACCGATTCACTCTCCGGAGTTGCCTTGGATTCCGCAGGAGATTCCTCCGCAATCTCCTGACTGCTCTCTGAAACAGATTCTGACTCGCCAGCCGTCTCCCCAATATCGTCTTTAGGGATGGAAATCATCGATTCTGCCGGAGGCTTCTCACCAAAACGACGGGATACCCATGGCTGCGAAATAGCGAAGCTTGCCCCTGCCGCACCTCCAAACAGAATAGCTGCCAGAAGAAACAACACTCCCCTCCTTGCCATCTGTCCCTTTGTCAACGGCTGTTTGACAATTTTTTCCGTAATAAAACGCTTCTTTTCCGGACCTTTTTTCGGATCATTTACTTCAGGCATCCCGAACCTCCTTCTTATGTAATTTTCCGCTTTGTTCTATTATAAGGTTCTTCTGCGAAATGTGCAAGAAAAACTTCCAATTGGGAAGAAAGCAACAAAAACTTCCAAATGAAAGGTAGCCGGGGGTTTCACAACTTTGGGAAATGTGTTATACTAAAATAGGAGGAAAATCAATGAATCAGAAATCTTTACAAACTTTAGAATACACAAAAATTATTAACCAGTTGGCAGATTTTGCCGTGTCCCCCCCAGGCAAACTTCTCTGCCAGAATTTACATCCATCTTCTGACTATGAGGAGATCATACAGGCACAGACAGAAACTTCTGACGCAGTAAGCCGGGTTCGCAGGAAAGGCAATCTGTCCCTGGCTGGAATCCGCGACGTCCGTGATTCCTTAAAACGGCTGGAGATCGGAAGTTCCCTTAGTATTCCAGAACTGCTATCCATCAGTTCTCTGCTGACTGTGGCTGCCCGCGCCCGGTCTTATGGACGCCGAGATGAGCTGGAGAAAACAGAAGACGATTCCTTAGATGGGATGTTCTCCTCTCTGGAACCTTTGGTTACAGTGAACAATGAGATAAAACGGTGCATCCTTTCCGAAGAAGAAGTAAGTGACGATGCCAGTCCGGGACTGTACCGGGTCCGCCGTTCCATAAAAGGAATTCATGACCGGATTCATGCACAGTTAAACAGCATTTTAAATTCCAGCCGCACTTACCTTCAGGAAGCAGTCATCACCATGCGAGACGGACGCTACTGCCTTCCAGTTCGGTCTGAATACAAAAATCAGGTGTCTGGCATGGTCCACGACCAGTCGGCTACTGGTTCCACCTTATTTGTGGAACCCATGGCCATCATTCAGCTGAACAATGAACTGCGTACTCTGGAGATTCAGGAACACAAAGAGATTGAAGCGGTTTTGGCCGATTTAAGCAATCAGCTTGGCCCTTACACGGAAAGTATTGCTCTCAATCTACAAATCCTGACACAGCTGGATTTTATCTTTGCCAAAGCTGCCTTGTCCCGCCATTATAAAGGCAGTGAACCGAAGTTTAACATACAAGGAAGAATCCATATTAAAGATGGACGCCATCCTTTGCTTGATCCCCAAAAAGTGGTTCCCATTACCATATGGCTGGGAGATACTTTTGACCTTCTCATTATCACGGGTCCTAACACCGGAGGAAAAACAGTCTCCTTAAAAACTACTGGGCTGTTTACACTTATGGGACAGGCAGGGCTTCATATTCCGGCCTTCGAAGGCTCAGAATTAGCCGTTTTTGATGAAGTGTTCGCAGATATTGGAGATGAACAAAGCATCGAACAGAGCCTTAGCACGTTTTCCGCCCATATGACTAATATTGTGGATATTTTGGAGAAAGCCGACAGTCGGTCTTTGTGCCTTTTTGACGAGCTTGGCGCTGGCACAGACCCTACTGAGGGTGCTGCCCTTGCCATGGCTGTCCTTCATTTTCTGCACAATATGAAATGCCGGACTATGGCAACCACCCATTACAGTGAGTTAAAAGTCTATGCATTAAGCACAGCCGGAGTGGAAAATGCCTGTTGTGAATTTGATGTTCAAACCTTGCGCCCCACTTATCGGCTTCTGATTGGTATTCCTGGCAAGAGTAACGCTTTTGCCATCTCTCAAAAACTGGGACTTCCGGACTACATTATTGAAGATGCCAAAAGCCGGATTGAGTCAGAGGATGAAGCATTTGAAGATATCATCAGCCGTCTGGAAGAAAGCCGCGTTACAATCGAAAAAGAGCGGCAGGAAATTCAATCTTACAAAAGCGAGGTCAGCCGCCTGAAAGCACGGCTGGAGCAAAAAGAAGAACGTTTTGATGAACAGAAAGAAAAAATGATCCGTTCTGCCAAAGAAGAAGCCCACCGGATTCTGCGGGAAGCCAAGGAAACGGCAGATCAGACTATTAAGAATATCAATAAAATCGGCGCTGCTTCAGGCATTGATACACGGGCTTTAGAAGTAGAACGGACAAAACTTAGAGAGAATCTGAAAAAGGTAGAAGGCGGGCTGTCCTTGAGACAAGAAAACCGCAGCCAAAAGACCCTTGACCCCAAATCCCTGCACTTAGGGGATTCTGTCCAGGTTCTTTCCATGAATTTAAAGGGAACAGTCAGTACCTTGCCAGATTCCAAGGGCAATTTATTTGTCCAGATGGGCATTCTCCGTTCCCAAGTTAATATAAAAGATCTGGAACTGATTCAGGAAGTTGCAAACACCAACTCAAAGGAGCGGAAAAAAGGCTCCGGCAGCAGCGGAATCAAAATGTCCAAATCTTCTGCCGTATCTCCGGAGATCAATCTTCTTGGCATGACAGTCGATGAAGCAATTCCACTGTTGGACAAATATCTGGATGATGCGTACATTGCCCATTTACAACAAGTACGAGTCGTACACGGAAAGGGTACCGGATCATTGCGTTCGGGAATCCATAAGCATTTAAAGCGGGTAAAAATCGTGAAAGAATTTCATCTTGGCGAGTTGGGAGAAGGCGACGCCGGTGTTACGATAGTTGTGTTTAAGGGATAATTGCATCACAGTACGCCATATCTGGATACCATAGGCACATAAAAGGAGGAACGAAATACCATGGCTGAGAAACAACGGATTTTAATCGTAGACGATGACGAGAATATTGCAGAACTGATTTCTCTTTACCTGATCAAAGAATGTTTTGAGACAACAACAGTCCACGACGGGGAAGCGGCGCTTCGTGTATTCTCTGACTTTAAACCGAATCTGATCCTGCTGGATTTGATGCTGCCTGGCATGGACGGCTATCAGGTCTGCCGTGAACTGCGTGCCACCTCCCAGGTACCGATTATCATGCTCAGCGCCAAAGGCGAAATCTTTGACAAGGTGCTTGGGCTGGAACTGGGCGCAGATGATTATATCATCAAACCTTTTGATTCCAAGGAAATGGTGGCGCGTGTCAAAGCTGTTTTACGCCGTTATCATGCCAGCCCCGCCTCTGCTGTCCCTAAATCCGAGCAACAGGGAGATTATGTGGAATATCCGGATTTGATTGTCAACCTGACCAACTACTCCGTCACCTATTGCGGACGTTCCGTGGAAATGCCACCAAAAGAGCTGGAATTATTATATTTTCTTGCCTCCTCCCCAAACCAGGTTTTTACCAGAGAACAGCTTTTGGACCATATATGGGGATACGAATATATTGGCGATACCCGAACTGTAGATGTCCACATTAAACGACTTCGAGCCAAAATTAAAGACCATGCCAACTGGTCCCTGACGACCGTGTGGGGAATTGGATATAAATTTGAAGTAAAACGATAAGACGCCAAACTTCTGACCAAGCCACTAATACTGCATTGTCTAAATTCACCGAAATTTTTGCAATGCAGTAACAAGTGTCTTGACTGCATTATATTCAGCCAAGGATCCGTACACTTTACAGGTTCGCCGCTCTTGGAAGAGAAAAAATAAACTCTGTCCCCACTCCTTCCGTACTGACCACATCAATATTCTCCCCATGAGCCTGAATAATTTCCTTTACAATGGAAAGCCCCAGGCCAGTACCTTTTTTGTCTTTTCCTCTGGAAAGATCGGTTTTATAAAACCGCTCCCATATCTTTTTCACATTATCTTTCGGAATCCCAATTCCAGTATCCTTTACTGACACAAAAATCTTCTCATACCGGACGGATGTCTGTATAAAAATAGTAGAATCTGCATGGCTGAATTTAATTGCATTATCAATCAAATTATAGAGAACCTGCTGTATTTTTCCCAAATCTGCATAAACCATCTGAATATTATCCGAAAATGTTAAATCGAAATTAATATTTTTGGCATCACAGGTTCCTTCAAAGGAAGCTGCTGTGTCTTTCACCACCCGGTTAATATCAAAATTACTTCTGGATAAAAATCCTTTGCTGTCTAAGGTGTTTAAAGTGAGCATTCCCTGTGTCAGCTTATTAAGCCGGTCAGTCTCTGCAATTACCCGCGTCAAATATCGTTCACTCATCTCCGGGGGGATCGTCCCATCAATAATTGCTTCCAGATACCCTTTGATGGAAGTGAGAGGAGACCGAAAATCGTGGGATACATTGGCAATGAATTTCCTTTGATATTCCTCCATCTTATTCAATTCTCCAGACATATAGTTGAGAGTATCTGCCAGATAACCCATCTCATCATGGGTCTTCAAATCAATCTGATAAGTTAGATTACCAGCCGCATATTCATTGGCGCCCACTGTAATCTTCTTCAGGGGAAAATATACGGTTTTGGTAAAAACCAGCAGTATAATCAATGACAGGAGATAAATCACCGCAGCAGTAATGTACACAACATTCAGAGCACCATTTGCCTCATCATGAATCTTGGAAACCGGCAAATGCACCAGAACATATCCATATGTATTATAATTTCCTGTAATCGGCGCAGATACACTCACTACATCATAAGGAAACTGACCATAATAATTTCCGACTCTATAGTATCGGTTTCCTGCTGCCGTAGGGTCAAAATCCTCAATCATTGCACCAGATCGGGAGGACTGGTCACTGTCCACCACAATAATTCCCTGGCGGTTTACCACCCAAATCTCTGTTCCCAAAAATACCGCCACTGCCTGCAGCTGAGGATAAGCAGCATCCAAATCCTGGCGTTTCCCTTGATAAACACTGCTGTAGGAAGCAGCAATTAAATTCGCTTCATCATACATATCTGCTGTTTTTTTCTCCAGCAGATGACGATACATAAACTGGGAAGATCCGGCAGCGATCACAACAAATCCCAACAGCCCAAAAATCAGGTATCCCAATATAAACTTATAATAAAGAGAATGCTTCATACCTTAATCCTTCCCAAAATAGTTTCTTCATTAAATATCAAAAGGCTACTTCCTTCAATATTTATGTAACACACACTAATCTTCCCTTTTTTAACATCAATTATGTAATGTAATCCAGATTCTTTATGTCCATACTAAGGAGGAATCAAAAAGAAAGGAGTGGATTTATGATGAGCGCCTGTATTTGCAAACCTGCCCCTGCATCTTGCGGATGTGGCGAAAAACTTCCCGCACCCGCACCAGCCGCTGGTCTTACTATCGCCATGGCCACAGTCCCAATGCAGCCGTGGGAAACCCCTTATGAACCGGCGAAATCCTTAAAACAGGGTACTATATTTCCCTGTCTGGACAAACCTTTTTTCAAGACAGGAGGTGATTTTCACGGCTAACCGCACACAACTTCTGGAAGAAATCCAGCAAATAGGATTTCAGGTAGATGACCTGACTTTATATCTGGACACCCATCCTTTGGACAAAGACGCTTTGGATGCCTTTACTCAGGCAAAAAACCAGCGCTATCAGCTTATGCAAAATTATGCCAGAGAATTTGAACCATTAAATCTCTATCTGGTGTGTCCAGACACCAACAATGAAACTGGAAGCTACTGTAAATACCCAGGCCAAAAACATTTCACCTGGTCAGACGGACCTCTGCCCTGGGATAACATGGGAGGTGTATAATATGTGGACGTACGAAAAACGGCTTCAATATCCGGTCAATATCCGGAAAACCTGTCCCAAAACTGCATCTCTCATTATCAGCCAGTTTGGCGGACCAGACGGGGAAATGGCAGCGTCCATGCGTTATCTTTCCCAGCGGTACACCATGCCATGCAAGGAAGTTGCAGGACTTTTGACCGATATTGGCACGGAAGAACTGGGGCATCTGGAAATTGTCTGTGCCATCATCTTTCAGCTGACCAAAAATATGAAACCGGAAGATGCCAAAACTGCTGGTTTTGACGCCTATTATGTAGATCACACCTCGGCTCTATGGCCCACAGCCGCTGCCGGAGTCCCATTTAACAGCTGCGAATTTCAGTCCAAAGGGGATGCGGTCACAGATCTTTTTGAGGATCTGGCTGCAGAACAAAAAGCCCGGACCACATATGAAAATCTCATCCGAATCATCGACGACCCGGATGTGCTGGAACCTTTAAAGTTCCTGCGTGAAAGGGAAGTCGTCCATTTCCAGCGATTTGGAGAGGCGTTGGAAAAGACCAAGCTGAAGCTGGATGAGAAAAATTTTTATTATTTCAATGCTGAGTTTGACAAACAATTTATGAACAATTAAAATCGTACTTTCTATCCGCGCCATTTGCCAGAAAATCTTCACATGAGGAAAACCAAACTCCAGAATATCCTGGAGTTTGGCTGCCTCACATACGCTTTTTATTTATTTTATCTCCTGATACCCCACCTGGTTTATCCCTAATCTTACTGCCTCCTTTGCCACTGCATTTGCCACTGCAGGCACGACCTGTCGGTTAAACGAAGAAGGAATCACATACTCTGCTGTCAGTTCCTCCTCTGGAATCACTAAAGCTATGGCATGAGAAGCCGCAATCTTCATAGAATCTGTAATATCTGTAGCCCGCACCGCCAGAACTCCCTTAAACAATCCGGGAAATACCAGCACATTATTAATCTGGTTGGGATAATCCGACCTGCCGGTCCCTACCACAGCCGCACCTCCTGCCGCTGCCTCCTCTGGCATAATCTCCGGGACTGGATTGGCCATGGCAAAAACAATACCATGATTCATAGAAGCCACCATATCCTTTGTAACCAGATGAGGTCTGGACACTCCCACAAAAATATCGGCTCCATTCATGGCATCTGCCAGACTGCCATGCTCTTTTTCCTGGTTGCTGATGTGGGAAATCTCTTCCTGTCCCGGATTAAGCCCCTGATCTCCCTGACAAATTATTCCATGAATATCGCATAAAATCACGTTTCCAAATCCCATGGCAATCAAATGTTTCCCAATGGCAATTCCTGCTGCACCGGCCCCGTTAATCACCACCCGAAGCTTTCCCATCTCTTTGCCTGTAACCTTTACTGCATTTAAAAGAGCAGCTCCCACCACAATCGCTGTGCCATGCTGGTCATCATGGAATATAGGAATATCGCAGACTTCCTTTAACCGTCTCTCAATCTCAAAACACCGCGGAGCAGCAATATCCTCCAGATTAATTCCCCCAAAACTTTTGGATATTAAAGCAACCGTCTGCACAAACGTATCCACATCTTTTGAATCTACGCACAAAGGAAAGGCATCCACATCCGCAAATTCCTTAAACAAAGCACATTTTCCTTCCATCACCGGCATCCCGGCGGCAGGGCCAATATCTCCCAACCCCAACACAGCAGTCCCATCTGTAATGACAGCTACCAGATTTCCCTTGCGGGTATAGTCATAAGCCAGTTCCTCATTTTCTGCAATCAGCAGACACGGTTCTGCCACTCCGGGCGTATAGGCGATGGCAAGCTCTTCCCGGTTGGTCACAGGCACACGGGAAATCACCTCTATTTTGCCTTTCCACTCTCTATGCTTCTCGATTGCCAGCTGCTTTTTATCCACCGTATTGTCCTCCTGATCTGTATTTGTAGATTTTCTTCTTATTTTAATACAAATCAGAAGATGCGTCAATGAAGTTTCTTGGAAACATTATTCTGCAAATCCAATCAACTTTTCACCATTTTCAGCCACATCAATCACGATCATCTGACCCTGATGAATATCACCTTGTAAAATAATCCGCGCTGCCAAGGTCTCCACATGTTTCTGGATATATCTTCGAAGAGGACGAGCGCCATAAGCCGGATCATAGCCATGTTCCGTGACAAATGCCTTTGCAGCCTCAGTCAGCTCCACCTTAAGCTCCCTCTCCTCCAGCCGTTTATTCACATCTGCCACAAGCAAATCCACAATTTGGCGAATGTTATCCCTGGTAAGAGGCTTAAATAAAATCGTTTCATCCAAACGGTTTAAAAATTCCGGGCGGAAATGATTCTGTAAGTCTCCCAGCACCATCTGTTCTGCTTCCTTTCCCACATTCCCATACTGGTCAATGCCTTCCAGCAAATAGTGAGAGCCAATGTTAGATGTCATAATTAAGATCGTATTTTTAAAGTCCACGGTCTTTCCTTTCGAGTCTGTGATGCGCCCGTCATCCAACACCTGTAAAAGCACATTGAACACATCTGGATGGGCCTTTTCCACCTCATCAAACAATACTACAGAATAAGGCTTGCGGCGCACAGCCTCAGTCAGCTGGCCGCCCTCGTCATATCCTACATATCCTGGAGGTGCTCCAATCAGCCGCGCCACAGAATGCTTCTCCATATATTCGCTCATATCAATACGAACCATATTGTTCTCGTCATCAAACAATGCTTCTGCCAGCGTCTTTGCCAGTTCTGTCTTCCCCACACCTGTTGGTCCTAAAAACAGGAAAGAGCCTATGGGTTTTCCTGGATCTTTGATTCCTGCCTTAGAGCGGAGAATGGCTTCTGTCACCTTTTCCACCCCTTCGTCCTGACCTACCACACGTTTATGCAGAACTTCCGCCAAATGAAGAATCCGGCTGCGTTCACTTTCGTTTAACTTACTCACAGGAATACCCGTCCAGCGAGATATAATCCGTGCAATTTCCTCATCACTGACACTTTCCCGTACCAAACTCAAATCCTGATGTTTCACCCGCTCTTCCTCAGCTTCCAGCTCCTTTTGCAGCTGTGGCAGCTTGCCATACTGCAGTTCTGCCGCCCTGTTTAGATCATACTGATGCTGGGCCTGGGCAATATCCCGCCCCACCTGTTCAATCTCTTCCCGCAAAGCAGACAGTTTGTCTACAGATGCCTTTTCATTCTCCCACTGAACCTTCCGGCTGGCAAAGGCATCATGCAGCTCCGCCAGATTCCTTTGCAAATCTTCCAGCCTTTCCTTGCTTAAATGATCCGTTTCCTTTTTCAGTGCAGTTTCTTCAATCTCCATCTGCATAATCTTCCGGGACAGCTCATCTAACTCAGAAGGCATGGAATCCAATTCCGTTTTAATCAGCGCACATGCCTCGTCCACCAGATCAATGGCCTTATCAGGAAGAAACCGGTCCGTAATATACCGGTCAGAAAGCACTGCCGCTGCCACCAGAGCGGAATCCGTAATTTTCACCCCATGAAAGACTTCATACCGGTCTTTAATTCCCCGCAAAATAGAAATGGTATCTTCTACCGTGGGCTGATCTACCAGAACCGGCTGGAACCGCCGCTCCAAAGCCGCATCCTTTTCAATATACTTCCGATACTCATCCAAAGTAGTGGCGCCAATACAATGAAGCTCTCCCCTTGCCAGCATGGGTTTTAAGAGATTTCCAGCATCCATGGAACCTTCCGTCTTTCCTGCTCCCACAATCGTATGAAGCTCATCAATAAACAGAATAATCTGTCCATCACTTTTTTTCACTTCTTCCAAAACTGCCTTCAATCGTTCCTCAAACTCGCCTCGATACTTGGCGCCAGCTACCAGCGCTCCCATATCCAGGGCAAAAAGCTTCCTCTCCTTCAGACCTTCCGGCACATCTCCCCGGACAATCCGCTGGGCCAGACCTTCCACAACTGCTGTCTTACCTACTCCTGGTTCACCAATCAGCACTGGATTGTTCTTTGTCTTCCGGGATAAAATCTGAATCACATTCCGTATTTCCCCGTCTCTCCCAATCACTGGGTCAAGCTTCTGATCTTTGGCTCTCTCCACCAGATCATAACCATATTTTTCCAAAGTATCATAAGTTGCTTCCGGATTATCGCTGACCACCCTCTGGTTTCCCCGCACCGTGGAAAGGGCCTGAAGAAAACGGTCCCTGCTGATTCCGTTCTGACGGAACAACTCTTTCATCACCGAATCTTTGTGCTTTAACATAGAGAGAAAAATATGCTCCACAGACACATATTCATCGCCCATAGCACGAGACTCATCTTCTGCATGAATTAATACTTTGTTTAAATCACTGCTAATATACACCTGACCGCTGCCGCTGACCTTGGGTAAACCTGCCACTTTCTGTTCTGCCTCATTTAAAATCAGCTCTCTTCCGATTCCCATTTTTGTCAGCAATTTTAAAATCAGGCTGTCTTCCAAAGTCAGCAAACTATAAAATAAATGTTCCTGCTCAATCTGCTGGTTCCCATATTCATAGGCTAGCTTTTCACAATTTTGTACTGCTTCCATAGACTTTTGTGTAAACTTGCTTATATTCATAAATACACCCTCCTTCCGGAATCCACCGGAGTCTTCTCAATCACATCTGTTCTATTAAGACTATAACACATGTTGTTAGCCATGTCAAGGTTCGAGTGCTAATTTTAAAAAATAAAGAAATTCACACTACTCTTCTTTCATCATATGTACCTCTACCTGATGATACGCAATCCGAATCCCTTCCTCATCAAACCGCAGCTTAATATTTTCTATAATATCCCATCGGACCTGCCAGTAATCCTCCTTTGTAGTCCATCCCCGAAGTCCGAGAATCACTGCACTTTCTCCCAATTCCTTGACAAAAACCTTGATGCCGTCCTCCTGGATTACCTGAAGATGACTTTCCACAATTTCAGTTAAAATTTCCTTTGCTTTTTTCAAATCCGAGTCATAATGAATACTTATTTCCAAATCCAGCTGGCGCTTATCCTGGGCAGTCACATTGATCACTGTGGCGTTAGCCACAGTGCCGTTGGGAATGGTAATCATCCGATTGTCAATCGTTATAAGAACCGTATAAACCAAACCAATGCTATATACGCTTCCTTCCACATCTCCACAGATAATATAATCTTGTAAGATAAAAGGACGTGTAAGCATGATGAGGATTCCTCCTGCCACATTAGACAGGCTCTCTTTCAAAGACAGGCCAATGGCCACTCCTGCAGAACCCATAAGAGCCACAATGGAAGCAGATGGCACTCCCAGCTTTTCTGCTGCTATAAAAATCACAATCGCATACATAGAAGCATTGATCACAGAAAGAAGAAAACGATTTACATTTTCTTCCAAATTCAACCGCTCAAAAGTCTTTTTCAAAATCCCCTGGACTGCTCTGACAATTCGGATTCCCACCAAAAGAATAATTCCTGCCAGAAGTACCCGCCAAAAAAGTACCTTTAAATTAGGAGTCAGGGTTTTTAATGTATCCAAAAACCAGCTTAATTCCAGATTGGGGTGGCCAGACATCTGCCACACCTCCCCCTCTTGTTCTTTCAATATTGTTATAATATCAAACATTTTTTTCATCTCCCAATGGGCCGGAATCCGCCTGTGTGCCCCAAACAGCCTTTTTTATCCTCTCCTCTTCCTCCGAGAACAGCAGATTTCGGTTATATTGATAATATCGCTCACAATCATATTCCTGTAAAAACTCCACGCTGTAAAATCCTGTATTCAGCTCTGTCACAAACAAAACCATTTCCTGACTGCTGCCAAACCCGGCCTCCATAAAGTCGAACGCATGTTCAAGCTTCTGTCCGGTTTCCTCCAAAAGAACCTCATATTCATCCCGGCTTTCTTCAAACCGTCCCTGAATCCATTGCCAAACATCCTCTGCCTGACACAAATTCTCCTTTTGCAAATCCAAAAGCATTTGTTCCAGACAAGCGCTCACCTGCCGGTACACTCCAAGCTCCCCGGAAGAAACCAGACCATTTTCCTGCCGCTTCTCCCACTGGCTGCAAAAATCCTCTGTCATTTGAGCAAAGACTTTGATTTTGTCTGCTGCGGAAACCTTCTCTTTTTCCGGTTTCTGTTCCCCTGCCTTTTGTATCTCCCGCAGTTTTTTCATCTCAAGCTCCAGTTTTTCTGCCATCTGACATACTTTTCTAAAGGACTCGTTTAATGCAGACAGCAAAAGTCCCACCACACTTACCCGCTCGTCAAATGCAGCCCGCTCCAATTTCCCATATACCTCCGCAGGTACCTGCCCTGCCAGAATCTCTTTTGCCGGATAATTTTCCTTATATTTGTAATAAAGTTCCAGGTAGCTGGCAAAATCTCTGGCAATCTTAGGAAATTGGATATACTCAAAAACAATCTCCCGGTCTACAGTCATTTCCAACTGCTCATATACCTGAATCAGCGCTGACAAATCTTCCCACCCACGAGGTGTGGCAAACTGTTTTCCATCTACTGTGGTTTCAATCCGGCAGAAATTTTGCGGCCGCACATTCAAATAAGAACTTACAGCCGGATGAATATTTACACGGGCAGCATATTCTTTCCACACTTCAAAATCCGGTTCCACATTCATCCGGCGAATCCGGTCCAGCGTTACCAGGTCAAATTCCCTGACTGACTTGTTATATTCCGGCGGATTGCCGGCTGCCACAATCACCCAGCCTTCTGGAATGGAATGGTTCCCAAAGGATTTCCCCTGTAAAAACTGCAGCATAGCCGGAGCCAGGGTTTCCGAGACACAGTTAATCTCATCCAGAAACAAAATCCCCTCTGTAAGATCAGTCTGTTCCATGTTCTCATACACAGAAGCTACAATCTCACTCATGGTATACTCTGTAGCTGTGTATTCCTTTCCCCTAAACTGCCGCTTCTCAATAAAAGGAAGCCCAATGGCACTTTGGCGGGTATGGTGGGTAATGGTATAAGCCACCAGCCCAATCTGGCATTCCTGGGAAATCTGTTTCATAATTTGCGTCTTCCCGATTCCAGGCGGCCCAATCAGCAAAAGGGGCCTTTGCCGGATGGAAGGAATCACATAAGCCCCATATTCATCTTTTTTCAAATATGCCCCAATGGTGTCCTTGATTTCCTGTTTTGCCCGTTTGATATTCATAATCCCCTGTTCTCTCCTTCTTTCCTGGTATCTGCCCCGGATTCTATCAGCTGTCCCGGCTCTAAAATCACTTTCATTGCCCAGGACGGAACGGAAATATCCGTGTACTGGTCCTTCACAAATACAAACGCCGTATCGTACACCCGCTGTTTTACAGGATAAATTCCTGCACCATCTGTAAAATACAAAAGACCTCGCAGCCGGTGAAACTCTCCTCTTCCCATCATCTGATCAACATAGGCAAAAGCTGGCCGAAAGTCGGTGCCCCCCTGGCCGATTACAGTAAAGTCCCTAAGATAAGCTTCCATTTCCTCCCGGTTTGTAATTTTTTGGTCCTGGCGAACCTGCTCATCACACTGAAGAATGTGTATGTTGACCTTGCAAAAATAACTGTCCGACTCACACAGCACATCATAGGTTTCCTCCAGAAAACGCCGCACCAACTCCCCGGAGCAGGACATGGACGTATCAATCACAATGACAAAATCCTCTATCCGGCTGACCTCTTTTGTCTCCAATGGCTCCACTAACGGCATATTTCCATACAAAGACATGCCATAAGTATAAAACACATAATCAAAAGAATCCGGGTCAACCTGCATCTCCTCTTTCATCACAGAAAATTTTCTCAAAAATTTTTTATAATCATAACGTTCCCGGTTTTCCACCTGTATATGTTCCAAAAGGCTTTTGGATTGTTCATCTTGCTGATTTCCCATTGTTTCCATCTCAGTCTGAATCTGTTCCCTGTTTTTGTTCCACTGATTCTGCCGCACTATGGGAAGTTTTGGATTTTCACTGGGCAAGTTCCAATCCTTATGATCATCTGCATAAAATTCCGCCCGAAGCCGTTCCTTCTGCTTTTGCGGTAAATCCATTTCCTGTAAAATATGATACACACCTTCTGCGTTTAACACCGGAAGCCGTTTTTTCAGCCTGCCATACCAATCCTGCCGATAAAGAGACATCTGCTTGTGAATGCAGCGAAGATACAGCCCGTCTATAACCGACTCCACCGCAATATCACATGCCAGATTCCAGTCTTCCTCTTTTCGGGTTCCTCTTGTATCCATGTGGCAAAACATGCAGTGGAATACCATATGAAGATAACAACGGTTTACCAGCACTCTTCCCTGAGTAAAAAGGCGACACAAATCATCTGGATGGTAATAGATAACAAATCCATCGGTTCCCATACCCCGGCTATCTGTCCTTGCCTCATATCCCAGACTGCCTAAAGGCACATCCAGAAAACGCAGGTTCAGATACAGTTCATTTCTGGCATTAAAAAGAATCCGGGTACACAATTCCACCCGATTCAGCTCCTCCAACTGTCGGTGTCTTACTGGGTCCACCATAAATGACATTGCTCCTTCCTTACAATTCAAACCGCCGTCTGCTCTTTTTCAAATTCTGTTTTTGGAAATCCATCAGCCAGCTGACCATCTCAGTATCACCCATCTGCTGGGCCATTCGGGTCAGCTCTTGTAGCTGTTCTTGCACCTTCTCTTGTTGCTGCCCTTTCCGCTGCCCGTCAAAATCAGATCCCTTTGTCCGCTCTCCCCATTGGAAGATCTTCTCTACCAGCCAGGGAAGTCCGCCTGCTTCCAGATTTGTGTAGGATTGCCCGCCCCTTCGGTCCGCCTGAATCATCAGCTGTCCGGCCGTCTTCCAGTGTTCGGTCACATACTCCTGGTACATGTTCTTATAATCCTCCAATAATCCCAATGGATACGCCAGCCTCCCCAAAGCCAGCTCTGTCACCAGCTCTTCCGATTCCTGTACCTTTACATGAGGAAAAAGTTCATCGTATTTTCCATACTGAAACTCGGTTCCTGCAAAACAATAGCGATATCGATGGCCGCACCCATGGGTTTCTATATACAAAATCCGGGCAGGTGTATTTTCCACAGATTCCTCATAAAATTCCGGAAAAATCAACCGGACTTCTCTCTCATTTTTCTGATTTTCCTGGTCATAGATGCGCATTCTCACCCGCAGCGTCTGTCTTAATTCCGAAAGCAGTTCCTTCAGACAAGATTTTTCCTTTTCAAATATAATCAAATCCAAATATTCTACACCTCCCGCTCCGGCAAATAACCCGGCTCCCAAATCCGTAGTTCTGCTGCCGCAAGAAAGGCTTCGAAGTTTCTCACAATTATAAAACCCATAAGCGCCGATTTTTTTCAAATTCACAGGAAGAACAATCTCCTCTACTTCACTGTCTGCCAGCACATAAGGTCCCAGCTCAGTCACTGGAAGATCTTTTATTTTCTCCGGAAACCGAACCACCCTTTCCGGATTTTTTACCTGGTCTATCCGCACATGTTCCCCTGTAATTGTATATAAAAATTCCATAAATCTCCTGTATTCATAACCTTTTTATGTTATTTGTTTCTTTGCCTGTGATTGTCTTTGCTATTTTCCCTGTTATTCTGCCTATTATACTGTAATGAAAAATATTTCGCAAGGTTCCCTCTGGAAAAATCAAGAAAAAGAGCAGCTAACCCCATTAAGTCAGCTGCTCTAAACTATGAATCATAATCTGCAAATCTTGATTAAAACTTTACTTTAAAAATAACTGCACCCAATAATGAACACCTGCCCCATTTTGATAATGGGAAACTGCTATGGAAGTATAATTTCCGTTTAAAATATTTGCTCTGTGTCCGGAACTGTTCATCCAGGAATCCATAACTTCCCTGGGTGTCATCTGTCCATAAGCAATATTTTCTCCGGCAGACTGATAACGGATTCCTGCTGATGTAAGCGCTGTATAGAAACTGCTTCCATCTGGACGGGTATGGGAAAAACTTCTTTCAATCTCTTTTGCCCGCACCGCCGCTGCACTTTCTGCCTGGGTATGTATGGTAAGAGGGGAAAGTCCTGCTTTGGCGCGTTCTTGATTGACCAGATTTACCACCTCAGCTGCAAAAGCATCCTGAGTGCTGTCATTTCCAGGCTGGTCTGTATCTGGTGTACCTGGTTTTTCTTCACTGCCGCCAATGTTGTCTCCCGGATTTCCTGGTTTCCCGTTTTCAAAGGAATTGTCATTCCCTCCCTGCCAAATATCCGGACAGAAGTTATTTCCGTTTCCTCCCTGCCAGCCATCCGGACAGAAATTATTTCCATTTCCCCCCTGCCAAACATCCGGACAAAAGTTATTTCCGTTTCCTTCCTGCCAAACGTCCGGACAGAAGTTATTTCCGCTTCCTTCCTGCCAGTTGTCTAAACAAAAACGGTTTCCGTCTCCTCCCTTCCAGCTGCCACAAAAAGTTCCTCCAAGATTTCCCAGCACGGTCTTTAGATCACCGAAACTGCCTCCTCCAATCACAATCCCATTTCCTCCTGACAGGTTACAGGAATTTAAGGTTGCTGCGTATGAAGTGTTTGTCATGGTTGTCAATGTCAAAACAGCCGCTGCACATACAAATAAGGGCAATTTTCTCATGGGATTTCCTCCTTTTATTACTATAATGTTACATTTCTGTTACAAAAGTATCATAACACATAATTCATGGAAAAGAACTAGGAGAACTATGGAAAAACCTGCAGTGTTTTCCAAAGGAGATAAATTATACGAATTACAGATTCTATACAGGCACCTGCCAAACCTTTGCCACATACTTAATCAATAAGGAATTTTTTCAGGTGGGATTCTTTGATTTATGGATGAAAAAAGACCGATTGCCACCGTTGCCATTGCGGGAAGTCCAAATACTGGCAAAACCACCATTTTTAACGGACTTACCGGAATGAGACAGCACACAGGTAACTGGCATGGAAAAACAACAAGCCTGACTTGTGGTGCGTTTTCCATGAACCATCAAAAATATCAACTAATCGACTTACCAGGACTTCTTTCTCCCGCTCCTTTTTTGGAGTATGAAAAAGCTGCATGGGATTATCTGAACTCTGGAAATGCGCAAATGATTTTAATGGTCTGCGACGCCACCTGTCTGGAACGAGATCTCCATCTCCTTCGCAAAATTCTCTTTCTTGACCGGATCAGGGATTTGGGTACACCCGTAATTCTTTGTGTAAATTTCTGGGATGAAGCAGAAAAGAGAGGAATTGAAATTGATTTTAAGCTCCTTCAGGACGTTCTTCAGATTCCGGTCCTAAGCTGTTGCGCATTTCATGGAGAATCTTTAAATCAAATCCGGCAAACGATTTACGAGACTTATCAGCAACGTTTTTTTTATGATTGTCTGGATTACTGCCCCGCACAGCTTGCCCGGGAAACCATTGGTTGTACATACCACCATTGCATTCCGAAAACAGATTTGGCAGAGCGGGTGATGATGGAACCAGCTGCTGGAATCCTCTTCACTTTTTTTCTCTTGTTAGGACTTTCCTGGCTTACCCTTACAGGAGCGTTTTCTTTCTCCACCTTATTATGGAAACTGCTTTTTGTTCTGGAATCACCCCTTGCCGCCACAATGAGTTGGATTGGCTCTCCTCCATGGCTGATTTCCATACTGGTATACCATATTTACCGATCCCTGGCCCTGATTTTTTCTCTAATGCTGCCATGTATGACCCTCTTCTTTTTCTTGTTTGATTTTGCAGAAGATGCCGGCTGTCTGCCTAAAGTTGCATTTCATCTGGATTCTTCATTTCGAAAGTGCCGCACCTGCAGCAAACAATGTCTGTCCATGGCCATAGGCTTTTGCTGTAATGCTGCTGCCATAACCCAAAGCCGAATCCTAAGTTCTTCCCGTGAGCGAAAAATCGCTGTTTTAACCAGTTCTTTTGTTCCATGCAGCAGAAAACTTCCTACACTCCTTTTGATGATTTCACTGATTTTTATGGCAGGCGCCTCCCCTGCTCTGCCCCCTGGCAAACGGGAGATATTTCCTGGAATTTCCTCCCCCATCCAGGTATCCTTGTTTTCCGCCTTGCTTTTATGCTTTATCATTTGTTTTTGCATAACCAGTGTTATAACAGGGTCGTGGATTCTCTCCCATACTCTGCTTCCGGGAAATTCCTGTCCATTTGTCCTGGAACTTCCTCCCTGCCGTTGCCCCGGAATCCACCGAACACTAAAGCGTTCCTTCCAGGATCAGACCATCCCGGCCATGAGGAGAGCTGTTATTTCTACAACTGCTTCTGTGGGATTTACCTGGTTTTTGATCTACAGATTTCCTAGTGTTTTTGACTGCATCCTCCATCTGCTGGAGCCCTTAGGCCGCTGTATGGGACTGGACGGAATTATTCTTTTTGCTTTTTTATTATCCATTCCTGCCAATGAAACCGTCATTCCAATTATGATTACCCTATACCTGCATACTTCCAACGTTTCTTTCCTAGACAATTCCCCGCTGCCAGCTGTGGATTTTTCTTTTTTGACGAAAGCTGCACCTTCCATTCTCCAGTCTGTGTCCCGTGTGGCTGCTTTGCTGCCTGGAGATGTTTCCTGTACATTACAGACCATAGAAAATCCCTCCGCCCTTTTTTCCTTTCTGGCTTCCCAGGGCTGGACCTGTACAACGATTCTGTCCATGATTGTTTTTTGTTTGTTTCATTGGCCATGTGCCTCTACAATCCGAAACATAAAAAAAGAAACCGGTTCCTGGAAATGGACCGCGGTTTCTGTTCTTTTTCCTTTCATGTTTGGCATGGTGCTGTGTATACTTGTTACTGCTGTAAGTCATATGATTTTTGGCTGATTCCGGCGCTTATTATGCTTTTTACGCTTTTATCATTTTGATACTATTCCTAAATTCCTGGATTTCTTATCCATTCTGCATCCCTTATAATTTTTGCCGTGAGTACAGCGCCTTGGAGCTGACTCCCGGCAAACGCCCCAGCTTGCCGGACACAGCGCTGATAATATCCGATGGAGCATCCAGCACAACACTGATAATATTCATCTGCTTTTCCCGGTAGGGAAGCCCCATGCGTCCAATGATATAACTGCTGTACTGGTGTAAAATCTCATTGACCGAACCTGCCAAATCCGGATTCTCTACGATGATTCCCACCACAGCAATCCGGTAAGGCTGGTCCATGGTATTTCGTTCTTCCATTACCCTTTCCTCCCTAATGCCTATATTCTTTGAACACAAAAGCCTATTTTATCACTTCCACCGAATCTCCTGCCTCAATCGTATGATTGACCGGATTCTGACGAATATCCAGATATTTGAGTCTGGCTGCCTGATTTAAAGGAGTCAGATCCGTCACATAATTGTTATTGATTCCCAAGCGTTCCAGACGATTCAGCTTGGAAGCAAATTGGATTGAGGTCAACTGATTCCCATCCAGATACAGTTCTTCCAACTCAGAATAATGAGTTAAAAAATCAATATTTTCCGCCAGGGACACATCATCATACCAAATATTGGTCACACCAGAATAAGATTCCACATAGAAGTTCTTTTTTAAAGAAACCTCCTTCATCTGCAGCTTTTTAAGTGAAGGATTATCCCTTAACTGATCAAAATCAATGCCAAACAAACACTGATTCAGATACAGTTCTTCCAAACCTGGATGATTGAACACATTGGAAATATCTCCATAAATTTCTATATTCCTGCCATAGCCTCCCCACCAGCTCTTGTCTTCTATACCACTGAGATCCAAATATTTTAAGCTGGTCATTCCGTCCACAAA
>ERZ808029.425-NODE-425-length-24546-cov-4.552086_pt1 | contig 24546 bp, 21 predicted proteins | sample MGYA00380185_ERZ808029 | MGnify/ENA primary metagenome ERZ808029 (study PRJEB31490, sample SAMN06133404) | mouse gut metagenome | isolation source: M2_3 | host: mice | place: China: Chengdu | collected 2015-05 ... | reverse complement strand
GGCGGCTCGGCCGCATCGGGTGTCATCGTCGAGAAAATCGCACCCTATTACGAAAAAGCCGGCATCACTTCACTGACGGCCACGTTCAATCAGGACCGCACCTTCGAGCTGAAAGTCAAGAAAATAACCCTCACCGGCACTTATGCATTGGCCGGTGATGAGGCCAACGGCGATTTCGTGTTCAACTTCAAGGCCGTGAAGAAACTCCCGGTCGGAAAGATGAACGCACACGTCGACAAGGTCGGCAGCAAAATCACACTGACATTCGATGCATCGAAACTGATCAAGCTGGTGAACACCGTGGCACAGGTATCCGGAAGAGCCTCGCTGCAGTCGGCAGCCAAACTGCTCAACTCTTACGACGGCCTCAACTGCGGGTTCGAACTTTCGCCCGCGCAATGAGCCGTCAGGGTTGACCGACCCGACGACATACCTTAACAATACATTTTTGCTTTAAACCTTGTCAATCGGAATTTCACATAAAATGCGCCGTCGCATGGCGGCGGGTGCAGCCCGTTTCAGGCGATTCACATCGCGCTTCACCCCGGTCATCGACGCAATTGCCTCGGTGCTTGGGGTGATTGCGTTTGCGGCGGCCGTCACCTGCCTTGTCGAGCTGCTGCTGCATGTGGGGTTCGAGCACTCTCCGGCTGAAATCCGATTGATGAACCGCGTGCTTAAAGGATGCCAGATCGCTTTTCTCACAAGCATAATCTTCAATCTGGTGTTCCGCTACAGAAACACGATGCGGCACACCCGCATTGTGAAATGGATTGTGGACACCGCCGTCCTGATTACGCTTCTGCCGTTGGTCTACCCTCATCCGGAGCACCCGTGGATTCCGATGCTCGAGCATGCGCTCTACAACCGGACGGTGCTGTATGTTATTCTGGCATCGTATTCGGCTGTAGACATATCCTACGGCATAGTGAAACTCGCCGGCAAGCACACCAACCCGTCGCTGCTGCTTTCGGCCAGTTTCCTGCTTCTCATCATTGCAGGCTCGTTCGTGCTGATGATGCCGCGTTTCACGGTCAGCGGCATCTCGTACATCGACTCGCTGTTCGTGTCCACTTCGGCAGTATGCATCACCGGGCTGACCACCGTCGACGTGTCGCAGACGTTCACCCTGCGCGGCCTTGTGGTGCTCGGATTCCTCATTCAGGCCGGAGGGCTGGGCATCATGACCTTCACAAGTTTTTTCGCACTGTTCTTCAGCGGCAACACGTCCATCTACAGCCAACTGATGGTGAAGGATATGATCTACTCCAAGACCATGAGCAGCCTGATTCCCACGCTACTGCTTATTCTGGGCTTCACTCTGGCTATCGAGGCGCTCGGTGCGGTGGCGTTTTTCCTCGCGTTGCCCGACACGCTGCAGATGGCCACCGATGAGAAAATCGCCTTCTCGCTTTTCCATTCGCTCTCGGCATTCTGCAACGCAGGCTTTTCGAATCTCGAGGGTGGAATGTCGAACCCGGCTCTGCTGCATTCCAATCAGTCGGTCTACATTGTAGCCTCCGTGCTCATCGCCGCCGGCGGCATAGGATTCCCCACGCTGATGAATCTCAAGCTGGCCGTAGGGAGGGCGCTCAGGCGTCTGGGGCGCCGCCTGTCCAGACGCCCCAAGCCGCGTGTACCCTCGCACATCTACGACCTCAACACCAAGATTGTGCTCGTTTCCACGGGATGCATCTTCGCGGCAAGCGCACTGCTGTTCTTTATTTTCGAATATGACAACGCCCTGAGCGGATTCACTTTCGGCGAAAAGGTGGTGCAATCCGTGTTCAACGCATGGGTGCCGCGCTCGTCGGGATTCTCGTCGGTGAATCCGGCTGGATTTCTCAACATCACCCTTGTCATGTTCGTGCTGCTGATGTGGATAGGCGGTGCAAGCCAGTCGACGGCCGGAGGTATAAAGGTCAACACTTTTTCGGTGATGCTTCTGAATCTGCGCGCCATGGTGTACGGACGCCACCGCGTCACGGCTTTCGGCCGCACCATCTCCACACCGTCGCTGCGGCGTGCACACGCCGTGATCGGGCTGTCGATAGTGTCCTATGTGTTTTTCGCAATGACACTCATAGGGCTCGAGCCCGGACTCCCCGCACGCGACCTTCTCTATGAGGCGGCATCGGCACTGTTCACGGTAGGTTCGTCGCTGGGTGTAACGCACGAACTTGGCTCGCCGGCCAAAATGCTGCTGTGCGCGGCGATGTTCCTGGGACGCGTGGGCATACTGTCGCTGCTGGCCGGCATCGCGGGACGCGCCACCGACTCACCGGCACGTCTGCCCGAAGAAAACATAATCATAAACTGACATCCCCCCGGAGGCGGCTGTCAAAATTTAAATCCCACTGTCTTATGCGTTATCTTATTATCGGACTCGGCATCTACGGCACCAACCTGGCAAAGGACCTCACCGACATGGGTCATGAGGTGATAGGCGCCGACCACAAGGAAACGGCCGTCGACGCCATAAAGGACTATATCGCCACGGCATATATCATCGACTCCACCGACGAGCAGGCCATCGGCGCGCTCCCGCTGAAAAACGTTGACCTTGTGATTGTGGCCATCGGCGAAAACTTCGGGGCAAGCATAAAGACCGTGGCACTCCTCCGTAAACTCGGTGTGCGCAAGATTTTTGCCCGCGCCATCGACGACCTCCACCGGGCCATTCTGGAGGGGATGCATGTGGAACGCATCCTGAACCCCGAGCAACGTGCCGCCAACGACCTCGCCAACGAAATGGAGATGTCCACTGCCGTGGAGACCCTGCGGATTGATTCGGAACGTTACGTGATGCGCTTCGCCGCTCCCGGCTATTTCTTCGGGATGCATTACTCCGATATGAACCCCGACAGTATGTTCGGACTGACTCTCATCGGAGCTTCACGTCCCCGGGCCACTGCAAACGTGATGGGGCTCCCTGCCACACAGCTTCGCGCACTCGACACCGCCAGTGATACCTCGCTGACAGTGGAACAGGGCGATGTGCTCACATGTCTGGGTACATCGAGATGCTACAAGGCACTCTCAAAACATATCGACAAGGAATAAGCTGCTTCCGGCAGCTCACCCGGCGGCAGGAATCATTCGGCATAAATCATGCGCCGCGTCATACCTCCGTCCACTACGATATTCTCGCCGTTGATGAAATCGTTGTCGGGAAGGGACAGCATCAGGCACAGGCGCGCCACATCGTCGGGACGCCCCACCCTTCCTGACGGATGCTGCGAATGGTCGGCGGCGGAAAGGCGGTCATAATCGCCGGTCTCTATCCAGCCGGGCGAAATGCTGTTTACGGTGATTCCATAGGGCGACAGCGACATCATGAGCGCATGGGTGAGCGCCACAAGCGCCCCTTTTGATGCCGAGTAGGCCTCGGTGCCCATCTCGCTCTGGAAGGCTCTGGTTGACGCCACGTTTATAATACGCCCGTAAGGATTAGGCACAACCAGTCCGCGGCGGTGAAGAGCCAGTGTGCGGGCTGCCACAAATGCCGGACGCAGATTCACGGCCAGCACATCGTCGAACTCCTCAACGGTGGTCTGTTCTATCGGGCTGAAATTCGCCACGCCGGCATTATTTATTATAATATCTATGTCGCCCCACTCGTGCAGCAGTTCCTCAAGACGGATCTGAAACATGGCTGCGTCGCGCAGATCGAGCGGAATGAACCGTGAGCCTGTGGCACGCGCCGTGGCCGTTCCGGCATCGGTGTCCACATCGAAGAACGCCGTGCGGCATCCTGCATCGGCATAAGCCTTGACTATGGCGCGCCCAATGCCGGAGGCACCTCCGGTGACCACCACACGGCGGGGCGGAAATTTCAGGTCGAGATGTCCGGCCCGCGCCCCCGACGGGGTGCGACGCGCACGGACAGAGGCATTTTTGCCGCTGCGCAGCTCCTCCATCTTTCGCTCAAGATAATTGTCGGCCATGTTTGTGCTGATAGTAGCAGAAAGTGATTATTCGGACAGGAACAATTTATCGGACAGCGCATTGAGTGCGCGCACCTTGTCCTCCTTCTTCACAAGGAAAGAGATGTTGTAGTTCGAGCCTCCGTAGGAAATCATGCGCAGGGGGATGTCGCGCAAGGCATCGATGGCCTTGGCCTCGAAGCCGCGGTTGTGCCATTCAAGGTCGCCCACCACACACACAATCACCATGTCGTAGTCCACCGTTACGGTGCCTATCTCTTTAAGTTCGTCGATGATGTGCTCCAGTTTCAGCGGATTGTCGATAGTCACCGAAATCCCCACCTCCGAGGTGGCGATCATGTCGATGGGACGCTTGTAGGCGTCGAATATCTCGAACACGCGGTGAATGAACCCTTGCGCCGTGAGCATGCGCGTGGATTTGATTTTTATGGCGATGACGTTGTCCTTGGCGGCCACAGCCTTGATGGAACGGGAATGTACGGTATTGTATATCAATGTGCCGCGTGCGGTCGGATCCATAGTGTTGAGCACACGCACGGGGATATTGTTGAGCTTGGCGGGCATCACGCAGGCCGGATGCAGAATCTTGGCGCCGAAATAGGCAAGCTCGGCTGCCTCGTCGAAATGCAGTTCGTGCACCGGCTCGGTGTGCTCCACAAAACGGGGGTCGTTGTTGTGCATCCCGTCGATGTCGGTCCATATCTCTATCTCCTCGGCATAGATGGCGGCTCCGATGAGCGATGCGGTAAGGTCGCTGCCGCCGCGCTGCAGATTGTCGATGTCGCCTGCCGCATTCCGGCATATGAAGCCCTGTGTGACGAACAGCGCGGCTTCGGGATGAGCATCGAGCATGGGCTGCAGATGCGAGGTGATATAATCCACGTCAGCCTCGCCGTCGGCATCGGTACGCATGAATTCGAGTGCCGGCAGCCACACCGAAGCCGTGCCCTGCTCCTGCATGTAGAGATGCATCAGGGTGGTGGAGATAAGTTCGCCCTGAGCCAGAATCTCCTTTTCCTGCACTGAGGTGAACTCCCCTTCGTGTGCGAAGGTGCGCAGGAAGCGGAACACATCTCCGACGGCAGCCGTGGCAGCCTCCCGGGTGGCCTCTTTGTCGTAAAGTTCGGCTATGACCTCGGTATATTTTTTCTCCAGGCTATTGATGGTGGCCTTTGCGCCGTTTACATTATGGCGGTAAAGGTATTCGGCTATCTCCACCAGCGTGTTGGTGGTGCCTGACATGGCCGAAAGCACAATAATGTTGTTGCCGCGGGGAGTGACGAGGGCGGCCACCTCTTTTATGCGTTTGGCACTTCCGACGGATGTGCCTCCGAATTTCAATACTTTCATATGTGGTGAATGCGGGATTGCTTCTGTTGAGTGTTTGCGGGATTGCTTCTGCTTAATTTTTTGTAAATGACAATGACGCAGGGGTCAGATTTCCACGTTGTCCTGATCCACAAGCTGCTTGTCAATGCAGTGGAGCACACGGGCAGGATACTGCTCCACAAGCTGGAGGTTGTGGGTGGCCATCACAACGGCGGTGCCGTGTTCGGAAATTTCCCTGAGCGTGCGCACAATGTTGTCACCCGTCACGGGGTCAAGATTGCCGGTGGGTTCGTCGGCCAGAATCAGACGCGGATTGTTGAGCAAGGCACGGGCAATGACGATGCGCTGCTGTTCGCCGCCCGAAAGCTCATGAGGCATCTTGTAGCTCTTGTTGGCCATGCCCACACGACCCAGCACATGCTCAATGCGCTCCTCCTTCTCGTCGTTGTTTTTCCACCCGGTGGCATCAAGCACGAATTTCAGGTTCTGGAACACAGTGCGGTCCGTAAGCAGCTGAAAGTCCTGGAACACAATGCCGATCTGACGGCGCAGCATAGGCACATCCTTACGCTTGATACCCACGAGGTCGAAATCCATCACGCGGGCCTCGCCGGTAAATACCGGAATTTCGGCATACATCGACTTCAAAAGACTCGACTTGCCGCTGCCCACTTTACCGATAAGATAAACGAACTCGCCTTCGGAAAGGGAGAAATCAACATGCTTGAGCACCACAAGCTCATCACGCAGAATCTCCACATCCTTATATTGAACTATACTCATATTCTTTATGCTATGCCTTGTTAGACTTGCAAAGTTAGGCCAACGCAGCCAATTAAGTGATGCCGCCCCGCAAATTAACAAAATTTTAACAGCCGCCATCCCCCACCCGTTTCAAACCGACCTATCATTTTCATTATCTTTGCATTCGTTTGGCGGCAGGTGGCCGCGACAAATTATTATCCGACAGACATGACAGAACAGACGGAATTCACACTGCGCCCGCGCGGAAGAGGCATACATCTGGTGACTGGCGAGATTCTCGGCCAGTTGCCTACGCTGCCGCGCGTGGGGCTGCTCAACCTGCTCATAAAGCACACATCGGCGGCACTCGCGCTGAACGAAAATGCCGACCCCGACGTAAGGCACGACATGAATGCCATTTTCGACCGGCTTGTGCCGGAGAATGCTCCGTTCTACCTTCACACCGACGAAGGGCCCGACGATATGCCGTCGCATGCCAAATCCGTAATTGTCGGCTCATCGCTCACGATTCCCGTAACTAACCACAGACTCAATCTCGGCACCTGGCAGGGAATTTATCTCTGCGAGTTCCGCGACTACGGCGGCGCACGGCGCATAGTGGCCACCGTGACCGGCGACTGACACAATGCCATTTTGCCATCCACGTTCGCCATCATCCGCCACACTTCCGACATGGCTTTGGCCGCCGCATACATTGCCTCCTATATCGGTATTCTTGCAGCACTGACGGGGCTTTACCTGCTGATCGGGAAAGTGTCGCCTCGCATGCTGCGCATTCTCACCGGCCGGAGCTGATGGCCAACCACACTTTATCGCTTCACATCATGCCGACAGTGTAATTTGCCATCATGTCTTTAAGCGCCTGAAATCAACATGAAGTCACACTCGCAAATCGGCTGAAATCAACGTCGAAATGTTGCTCAAATTCCGTTAATTATTTCTCAAATAGAAAATTATTGCTTAATTTTGCACCGCTAAAACCGAAAATCAATAATAACAACTTATGCACAGCCGGGCCGCCCAGCGGCATGGCCATGCCTAAAAACACTTAATATATGCAAGTTACGCTTGAAAAGAACGGCAATCTCGAAGGCCGCATAAAAGTTGAAGTTGTCAAGGACGACTACGCTCAGAAGGTCGACAAAGAACTTAAAGAAATTGGCCGCACACGCCAGATTCCCGGCTTCCGCAAGGGCCATGTAAGCATCGACCAGCTGCGTCGCCGCTTCGGCAAAGACGTGAAAAGCCACGTGCTCAACGAAGAGGTTTATCGTGCCGTAATCGATTATATCCGCGAAAACAAGCTTGACGTTCTCGGCGAACCCCTCCCCGTTGAAGTCAAGGAAATCAACCTCGACGACACCGACTACACTTTCGAATACGAAATCGGTCTCGCTCCCGAAATCAACGTAGAGCTTAACAAGGACATCACAGTGCCCTACTACACCATCAACGTAACTGACGAAATGGTGAAAGAGCAGGACACCGCCCTCTGCGAGCGTTTCGGCGCACAGGTTCCCGGCGAGGAAGTTGATGCCAAAGCCCTTGTGAAAGGTGCCATCATGCAGCTGGCCGAAGACGGCACAGTGCGCACCGACGAAGATGCAGTGCAGGTTGTGGACGGCATCGTTGCCCCCATGTACTTCACCGACAAAGAGCAGGCAGCCCTGTTCCTCGGTAAGAAAGTCGGCGACAAGGTAGTGTTCAATCCCTTCAAGACATGCAACGGCAATGCAGCAGAACTTGCCTCCATGCTCCACGTCGACAAGGACAAAGCCGTTACACTCACCGGCGATTTCGAACTTGCAATCTCCGAAATCATCGTCCTCAAGCCCGCACAGCACGGCGAGGAATTCTATAAAGAAGTATTCCCCGGCAACGCCGAGGTAACCGACGAAGACAAATATTTCGCCGAACTCCGCAAGATGATTGCCTCGCAGCTCGCCCCCAACAGCGACCATCTGTTCAACCGCGACGCTCAGAAACTGATTATTGAAAAATTCGGCAACTTCGATCTTCCCGCCGAATTCCTCAAGAAATGGCTCGTTGCCCGCAACGAAGGTCTCACCGCCGAAAATGTGGACGAGGAATACTCCAAGATGGTCGACTCCATCAAATGGGAACTGCTCCGCGGCAAAATCGCAGCAGCACACGACATCAAGGTCACCGAAGACGATATGCTCAACTTCGCCAAGGCCATTGCAATGCAGCAGTTCGCCCAGTACGGCATGACCAACATGGACGACGAGACCCTCACAAACTATGCACGCCGCATCCTTGAGGACAAGAACTACCGTTCGCGCATGACAGAGGACGTGGCCAACCGCAAACTCTTCAATGTGGTCAAAGCCCTCGTCAACCTCGACGAAAAGACCGTAAGCCTCGACGAGTTCAAGCAGCTTGCACAGGCCGAATAACAAGCCATACAACCCAACATCAGCAGGCGCTGTGCCCCCCTTCATAAGGAGCACAGCGCCTGCTGCATCCGGCATATAGCTGCAATCAACATCGCGTTTTATTGTTGGCGGCCTTGACCCGCTGAGACATGCGTTTTGAGCCGCAGAGTGATGGCACGACAGTTTTTTATTACTAATTTTGCCCTTATAACATTTAAATGGCAATGGCAATAAACCAGGAAGAGAACCTCGGCCCGATGAAGCTGATATTCAATTACACCAATGTGTTCTACAGCTTCTTTTACGACGACCTTAGCGGCTGCATCCACCGCTCGCGGGAATATGCGCTCAACTATGTGTACTCCGGCGAGATGATTCTCGACAACGGAACCGAAAAGATTCATGTGCGCAAAAGGATATCCATCAACACAACAATCGGGGCAGTGATCATATGCATCATTGCCCCTACATTTTGGCCGATTCATAGCGGCGGCGGTGGGTCATCACGTTTTTCATGTTCTGCTGCGCCCATTCCGTGAGCTGCATTATCAGCGGAATGAGCGAGCGGCCGGTTTCCGTCAGCGTATACTCCACTTTGGGTGGCACCTGCGCATACACCTTGCGGTCAATCAGGCCGTCGGCTTCCAGAGTCTTAAGTGTGGTGGAGAGCACCCGTGTGGAAATATCGGGAATCATACGTCCCAGCTCGTTGAACCTCACAACACCCGCCCCGCTGATCACCAGCAAAACCAGCAGCGACCATTTGTCGCCGAATCGGGCCACCACATTGCGTATCGGGCAAATCTCGATGATCGAATTGCTGTATTCTTTCTTTTTCATTTAAATTACACTTTATTTCACAAAGTTACTATCAAATCCGCATATACACAAATCCGATAAATTATTTTCCGAAAAATTTAAACCGCCAATTGCCTGCTGTTCTGCAAAAGTGATAAAAAGGTTACTATTTGGCACAAAAGTAACCTCTTGACACAACGTCGATTGCGTTGTAACTTTGCAGCACATTCAACAAATATACCAACACAATGAAACAGATTCAGACAATCGGCAAAGGCGCGAATTTCAGCGCTGCCAACTTCGGCAAACTGACCGACATCAAGGATTACGTTCTCCAGCTCGGTCCGGAAATCAAGATTCCGGGAAAAGTATTCGGCGGCCAAGCCGTCGGTGCCACCGGTGGAGAATTCTCATTTCAGGTATTCGCACCCGGGCAGCAGACCGGCTTCCTCCATACGCACAAAAATCACGAGGAGCTGTACTTCTTCCTTTCAGGCAAAGGCGAATTCCAGGTAGACGGCGAAGTATTTCCCGTGGAGGAAGGCTCCGTGGTCCGTGTGGCGCCCGACGGCAAACGTTCGGTGCGGAACAACGGCACCGCCCCGCTGGTGATGCTCTGCGTGCAGTATAGCGGCAACACATTCACTGCCGATGACGCAGCGGACGGAAACATCCTGAACGAAACCGTGTGCTGGTAAGGCAGGCGTCGTTGATCACAACCAAGACCCTCACCGGCCACTACAGCCAAGACGTTGTGCCAAATCCAATTTGACGCAACGTCTTGATTTTTTTTTGCTTATCTCAGAAACATTATCTATCTTTATCGGAAACTAATCAAACCGGAACCTATGAAAAAACTATTGTTCATCCTCGCAGCACTGCTTGCCCCGGTGGCTATTTCCGCCAAAGATTCGCCGGAAACATACCACATAAAAATAATCAAAACCGACGGTACATCTTTCGAAGGATACAACAACACCCTCCTCTCCGACTATCTCCGCCCCAAAGTCACTGAAATTTCAGTCAGCACCCAGTTCGGCGGCGAACCGGTGAAGTATACGGGCAATGATGTAAGACGCGTGATATTCACCGCTACACAATCAGATACCGTTCCCAAGATATTTGACGCCGTGAAAGCGCAGTCAAAGCTTCCGAACCTCTTCAGCAAGAACCCCAAGCCCTACAAGCAGCCGGTCTTTCTGCGCCTCGTCTACGATGGTGAGAACGTACGCGGCTATGCCATGCCCTACACTGACCATACCATGGTGCCGGGCAGAACCACCATACTGTATACATGGCGCTACTTCTACCTGACCAAGGACTCCGACGTTGCAAAGGCATACTGGGATGACACGGACGGGGTTGTTCCCGGCATGAAAAAAGTAATGAAATTCTATTTCAGGGAATTCCCTGAAATAGTGAAAATGGTGGACAACGGCGAACTCACCCCGGAGATGTTCCAGAAGAACCCGGCGATGATTCTGCCTTTGATGGACAAACATTACCAACCGGCCAAATAGCGCAACCGCCATTTTCACCGGAAAAAAATTCAACCGAATCGTGCGCACCGCACGCAGTGGCCACCCGCCATTGCGTACGGTGCGCCTGCCTTACCTGCCCAATCCATAACATGCGGCAACAATATTTGATATTTTCAGAAAAAAGTATTATCTTTGAATTACCAAACCTTGCCCGAAGCCTTCGGGCCATACAAACATGAATTGATTTGCAGATAAAAATATGAACAGAAACAACGATTTCCGCAATTTCGCGGTAAAACATCTCGGCATGAACGGTCTTGCCCTCGACCAGTACACCTCGGCCACCGACAATGCCATCCGTTCAAGCTACATCTCCCCCACCATCATTGAGGAACGCCAGCTCAACGTGGCGCAGATGGACGTGTTCTCACGCCTCATGATGGACCGCATCATCTTCCTCGGCACCGACGTAAACGACTATTCGGCAAACGTGGTGCAGGCTCAGCTGCTCTATCTCGACTCGGCCGACCCCGGCAAGGATGTGACAATCTACATCAACTCGCCCGGCGGATCGGTATATGCAGGTCTCGGCATCTACGACACGATGCAGTATATCTCAAGCGACGTGGCCACCATCTGCACCGGCATGGCAGCATCCATGGCAGCCGTACTGCTCGTTGCAGGCCAGAAAGGCAAACGTTTCGCCCTGCAGCACTCGCGCGTGATGATTCACCAGCCCATGGGAGGCGCTCAGGGACAGGCATCCGACATCGAGATCACCGCACGCGAAATCCAGAAACTCAAAAAGGAACTCTATCACATCATAGCCGACCATTCGGGCCAGCCCTTCGAGAAAGTGGAACGCGATTCCGACCGCGACTACTGGATGACAGCCCAGGAGGCTCTGGACTACGGCATGATTGACCGCGTTCTGGTGAAGGGACAGCAGGCCTGATGCCCAGCACCCGGCATGTGCCCCTTGATTCCGCCATCCATGTAGGGTCGTGACCTGTCACGACTGCCACGTTGCGGAATAAACGAAAACGAAATAAAGCTGTATTTACATACAAATGGCTAAAAAAAATCAGATTTGCTGTTCTTTCTGCGGCCGGCCCGAATCGGAAAGCGAAGTGATGATCCCCTCGGGGCTTCAGCACAACGTGTGCCTGTGTGCCGAATGCGCCGACCGCATCCACGAACTTCTTGCCGAATTCCGTGGCGAGGACCAGAAGGAGAAAGCCGCCAAAGCCAAACCGCTCGACCTCAAGAAGCTTCCCAAGCCGAAAGAGATCTGCCGGGAGCTCGACCAGTACGTAATCGGTCAGGATGCCGCCAAGCGCTATCTGTCGGTGGCCGTCTACAACCACTACAAACGACTCGAGCAGCCCACTGACGATGTGGACATTGAAAAAAGCAACATCGTGCTCGTCGGTCCCACCGGCACCGGCAAGACCCTCCTTGCCAAAACCATAGCCCGCATGCTCGATGTGCCGTTCACCATCGTCGACGCCACCGTGCTCACACAGGCCGGCTACGTGGGCGAGGACATCGAGAGCCTGCTCACACGCCTGCTCCAGGTGGCCGACTATGACGTGGCCAAGGCCGAACGAGGCATAGTGTTCATCGACGAAATCGACAAAATAGCCCGCAAGGGCGACAATCCCTCCATCACCCGCGACGTAAGCGGCGAGGGCGTGCAGCAGGGACTGCTTAAACTGCTTGAGGGCTCCATCGTGAACGTGCCCCCGCAAGGCGGCCGCAAACACCCCGAGCAGCGCATGATTCCGGTGGACACGAAGAACATCCTGTTCATCTGCGGAGGTGCTTTCGACGGCATCGAGCGCAAAATCGCCCAGCGTCTCAACACCAACGTGGTGGGCTACTCCACCGACCCTGCCCGCAAGCGCGTGGACAAGGAAAACTATCTGAGCTACGTGGCCCCGCAGGACCTCAAATCGTTCGGACTGATTCCCGAAATCATAGGACGACTGCCCATTCTGACCCATCTCGAACCGCTCGACCGCACTGCACTGAGGCGCATCCTCACAGAGCCTAAAAACGCCATCACCCTGCAGTACGAAAAGCTGTTCGCCATGGACGGCATCAAGCTCACCTTCGAGCCGGAAGCCCTCGACATGATTGTGGACAAGGCCATAGAGTACAAGCTCGGCGCCCGCGGCCTCCGCGCCATTGTGGAGACCGTGATGATCGACTCCATGTACGAGCTCCCCTCCTCGAAAAAACATTCCTTCAATGTCACCGCTCCCTACGTGCTCGAAAAGCTCCAGCAATCGCACTTCGAGCTTAACAAAGGGATAGAAAAACATTGACCCTTCCGGAACAAGCCAATCTCTCACAACCCGCTCATATCTCCAAAAATCCATGACAACTCAACAACAGCTTGCAGACGCCCTGAAAGTCCATTTCGGATTTGACAATTTCAAAGGCAACCAACAGGAAATAATACTCTCGCTGATGGACGGCAACGACGTGTTCGTGCTCATGCCCACCGGCGGAGGCAAGTCGCTTTGCTATCAGCTGCCGTCGCTGCTCATGGAGGGCACCGCCATCGTCATCTCCCCGCTCATCGCCCTGATGAAGAATCAGGTGGATGCCATGCGGAATTTCAGCACCGACGATGGCATAGCCCATTTTCTCAACTCCTCGCTCAACCGCAGCGCCATCGACCAGGTGAAAACCGACGTCGCCTCGGGCAAGACCAAGCTGCTCTACGTGGCGCCCGAATCGCTCACCAAGGAGGAGAACATAGAATTTCTAAAGACCGTTCCCATATCGTTCTATGCCGTTGACGAAGCCCACTGCATCTCGGAATGGGGGCATGATTTCCGCCCGGAGTACCGCCGCATCCGTCCCATTATCAACGAGATCGGCGTCCGCCCGGTGATAGCCCTCACCGCCACGGCAACCCCCAAAGTACAGCACGACATCCAGAAAAACCTGGGCATGACCAAGGCCAAGGTGTTCAAATCGTCGTTCAACCGCCCCAACCTATATTACGAAATACGTCCGAAAACCGCCAACACCGACCGCGACATCATCAAGTTCATCAAGAACCGCGAAGGGAAGTCGGGCATCATCTACTGCCTGAGCCGCAAAAAGGTTGAGGAGCTTGCCGAGCTGCTGAAAATCAACAACATCAAGGCACTCCCCTATCATGCAGGCATGGATGCGGTGACCCGCTCGGAAAATCAGGACGCCTTTCTGCTGGAGAAAGTAAACGTGATTGTGGCCACCATAGCGTTCGGCATGGGCATCGACAAGCCCGACGTGCGTTATGTGATACACTACGACATGCCCAAGAGCCTTGAAGGCTACTATCAGGAGACAGGCCGTGCAGGCCGCGACGGAGGAGAGGGACAATGCCTCACCTTCTACTCGGCCAAGGACCTGAAGAAAATGGAAAAATTCGTGCAGGGAAAGCCCATCACCGAACAGGAGATAGGCAAACAGCTCCTTGCCGAGACGGCCCACTACGCCGAGTCGTCGGTGTGCCGCCGCAAAACCTTGCTGCACTATTTTGGAGAGGAATTCGTCCCCGACAACTGCGGGAACTGCGACAACTGCCTAACCCCTAAAAAACAAGTGGACGCAAAAGAAGATCTGATTGCCGTACTGGAGACAGTGGCGGCTCTTAAAGACAAATACAAGGCCGATTATATCATCGACGTGGTGACCGGACGCGAAACCGCCGAAGTGCGCACACGCCACCACAACGAGCTGGAAGTGTTCGGCTCGCTCCCGAAGTCCGACCGCAAGCATCTCAACACCCTTATGCGGCAGGCCGTGATAGCCGGCTATCTCGACCGCGAAATCGAGAATTTCGGACTGGTGAAACTAACCCCGGCAGGTGAGAAATATCTCAAGAAGCCCGTGGCCTTCAAAATCGTGGAGGACAACGAATTCAACGAGGAAGAGGAGGAAGTGGTGATCAAAAGCGGTGCGGCATGCGCCGTCGACCCCGAGCTGTACTCCATCCTCAAGGACCTGCGCAAAAAGATTGCAAAACAGTACAATCTGCCGCCATACGTGATTTTCCAGGACCCCTCGCTCGAGGCCATGGCCACCACCTACCCCATCACAATGGAGGAGCTGCAGAACATCACCGGCGTGGGCGCCGGCAAAGCCAAGCGCTACGGTGAAGCCTTCATCAAGGTGATAAAGACCCACGTGGAAGAGAACGAGATTGAGCGCCCCGAGGATCTGCGCGTGCGCTCAGTGGCCAACAAGAGCCGCATAAAAATCTCAATCATCCAGGCCATCGACCGGAAAATAGACCTCGACGAGCTGGCCAACTCCAAATGCATGGAGTTCGGAGAACTGCTCGACGAAATCGAGGCCATCGTCTACTCCGGCACCAAAATCAACATCAGCTATTTCATCAACGAAGTGATCGACGAGGACCATCAGGAGGACATCTTCGAATACTTCAAGGAAGCCGAAAGCGACTCGCTCGAGGATGCCATCCAGGAACTCGGAAGCGACTATACGGAGGATGAAATACGCCTGATGCGCATCAAATTCCTGTCGGAACTGGGCAACTGATTGGCAGCTTCGGGAAATTTTTCGTAACTTCGCGCAAAATTCCAAAAAAACATCCCAACGCAACAATGATAGCTGTCAATAATTTAGGTATCCAATTCGGTAAAAGGGTATTGTTTCAGGATGTGAACCTGAAATTCACACCCGGCAACTGCTACGGCATAATCGGCGCCAACGGGGCCGGAAAGTCAACCCTCATGCGCATTCTTTCCGACCAGCTCAGCCCCACTCACGGCACAGTGAGCATGGGTCCGGGCGAGCGTATGAGCGTGCTCGAACAGGATCACTTCAAATTCGACGACTGCACGGTGATCAACACCGTGCTTCAGGGCCACACCGTGCTTTGGGATATAATTCAGGAAAAGGACGCGCTCTACGCCAAGCCCGATTTCAGCGATGCCGACGGCATCCGTGCCTCCGAGCTTGAGGAGAAATTCGCCGAACTTGAAGGATGGAACGCCGAGGCCGACGCCGCAGCCCTGCTCAGCGGCCTGGGCATCCGCGAAAACCGCCACCAGATGCTCATGCGCGACCTCTCCGGTAACGAGAAGGTGCGCGTGCTTCTGGCCAAGGCACTCTTCGGCAATCCAGACAACCTGCTGCTCGACGAGCCTACCAACGACCTCGACCTGGAGACGGTGGCATGGCTCGAGGACTACCTCTCGAAATTCGAGAACACAGTGCTCGTGGTGAGCCACGACCGCCACTTCCTCGACTCCGTGTGCACCCACACCCTCGACATAGATTATAACAAGGTAAGCCTCTTTGCCGGCAACTACAGCTACTGGTACGAATCGTCGCAGCTCGCACTGCGCCAGCAACAGCAGCAGAACAAGAAAGCCGAGGAAAAACGCAAGGAGCTGCTCGAATTCATACAGCGCTTCTCGGCCAACGTGGCCAAATCGAAGCAGACCACCTCGCGCAAGAAGATGCTCGAAAAGCTCAACATCGAGGAAATCCAGCCCTCGTCGCGCCGCTATCCCGGCATCATCTTCACGCCCGAACGCGAACCCGGCAACAAGATTCTCGAGGTTCACGGCCTCACGGCTTCGGTCGACGGCGAAGTGCTCTTCAACGACGTGAATTTCCAGATCGAGAAAGGCGACAAGGTGGCGTTCCTGAGCCACGATCCGCGCGCCATGACCGCCCTGTTCGAAATCATCAACGGCAACCGCAAGGCCGATGCAGGAACCTACGAATGGGGGCAGACCATCACCACCGCCTACCTACCGCTGGACAACTCCGCGTTCTTCAACACCGACATGAATCTGGTGGACTGGCTGTGCCAGTTCTCGTCCGACTCGAGCGAAATCTACCTCAAAGGGTTCCTCGGCAAAATGCTTTTCTCCGGCGAGGAAGTGCTCAAGAAAGCCTCGGTGCTTTCGGGTGGAGAGAAAATGCGGTGCATGATTGCCCGCATGATGCTGCGCAACGCCAACACCATGGTGCTCGACTCCCCGACAAACCACCTCGACCTCGAATCGATCCAGGCGTTCAACAACACGCTCCAGAACTTCAAGGGGAACGTGCTGCTGAGCAGCCACGACCACGAGTTCATCCAGACCGTGTGCAACCGCATAATAGAACTGACACCAAACGGCATCATCGACAAGATGATGGACTACGACGACTATATCACCGACGAAAAGGTGGCCGCCACGCGCGAACGCCTTTACGCCAAAGCCTGACCTTATCACCGGGGGCTGCGACGCCGCGACAATGGCGCCGCAGCCCCTATAGGTTTTAAGGCTGCCATCCGCCCTCTCTCACCGCCTCTTTCAAACTCTCATACACCGACTCAACCAATAAAACTCTTACAACGTCCCGACCCATCATGGTAAAGCACATTGTGACATTCAAACTTCAGGGCACGCCGCAGCAGCGTCAGGAAGTAGCTCTGAAATTCAAATCGGCGCTCGAAGCGCTCCCCGCAGTAATCCCATGCCTCCAGAGCATTGAAGTAGGCCTCAACCAGAACCCGGCCGAAAGCTGGGACGTAGTGCTCACCGCCGTGGTGCCCACAATGGCCGACGTCGATGTCTACGCCCGCCATCCGGCACATGTGGCTGCCGCCGCTATCCTTGGCGACCACAAGGAAGCCCGCGCATGCGTTGACTACGAGTTCTGATCCCCCTCCCTCCATTACACAGACAACAAAACCAATCACCCTTTCATATCCCCTCCCAATGGTTCAATTCTTCAAACAAGGAAGTTCAACGATTTTCGCAGTTGAAACCAACCATCGCCTTTCCGACGAGGAAAAAGCCAAACTCTCCTGGGCATTCTCCGATGCCAAACCGCTCAACGCCACTTCGGTCAAGGGCGCATTCATCGGCCCGCGCCGCGAGATGATCACCCCGTGGAGCACAAATGCCGTAGAGATAGCCCAGAACATGGGTCTGTCGGGCATCACCCGAATCGAGACCTTCACACGCGTGCCGGCCGGAACCGAACCCGTGTTCGACCGCATGCTGTTCCGCCTCTACCCCGACGGCCTCAACAGCCGGGTGTTCACCGTCGACCGCCGTCCGGAGGAGATTGTAAAGATTGCCGACATCCACACCTACAACCGCACCGAGGGCCTCGCCCTCAGCCCCGACGAAGAGGCATACCTCGACGGCCTTGCAAAGAAACTCGGCCGTCCGCTCACCGACTCCGAGGTGTTCGGTTTCTCGCAGGTGAACTCCGAGCACTGCCGCCACAAGATTTTCAACGGCACGTTCATCATCGACGGCGAGGAGAAACCTCAGTCGCTCTTCAAACTTATCAAACGCACATCGCAGGTCAACCCCAACTCGCTGGTGTCGGCCTACAAGGATAACGTGGCCTTTGTGGAAGGCCCGAAAGTCGACCAGTTCGCACCGGTCAACCCCGACCGTCCCGACTATTTCAAGGTAAAGGAACTTGACACGGTAATCTCGCTCAAGGCCGAGACACACAACTTTCCCACCACCGTGGAGCCGTTCAACGGCGCCGCCACAGGCACCGGAGGTGAAATCCGCGACCGTCTCGGCGGCGGACGCGCCTCGCTCCCCATTGCCGGAACGGCCGTCTACATGACCTCATACCCGCGCCTCTCCGAGGCCCACAAATGGGAACTGATGATGAATCCGCGCGTATGGCTCTACCAGACCCCCGCCGAGATTCTGATCAAGGCATCGAACGGCGCGAGCGACTTCGGCAACAAGTTCGGCCAGCCACTCATCTGCGGCTCCCTCCTCACATTCGAGCACGACGAGAACGGCCGCATGTACGCCTACGACAAGGTGATCATGCTCGCCGGCGGCGTAGGTTTCGCAGCAAAGAAAGATGCCATAAAGGGAACACCTGAACCGGGCCAGAAAGTGGTGGTTATGGGTGGCGACAACTACCGCATCGGCATGGGCGGCGGCGCAGTGTCGTCGGTTGAGACCGGCCAGTATGCCAACGCCATCGAGCTTAACGCCGTGCAGCGTGCCAACCCCGAAATGCAGAAACGCGTGGCCAACGTGATCCGCGCGCTTGCCGAAAGCGACGACAACCCCGTGGTGTCCATACACGACCACGGCGCAGGAGGCCACCTCAACGCCCTGTCGGAACTCGTGGAGGAAACCGGAGGCCACATCGACCTCGACGCTCTCCCCGTGGGCGACAAGACCCTCTCGGCAAAGGAGATTGTGGGCAACGAAAGCCAGGAGCGCATGGGCTTCGTGGTCGACGCCGAGCACATCCCTTACGTGGAGCGTGTGGCCCAGCGCGAACGCGCCCCGCTCTATGTGGTGGGCGAAACCACAGGCGACAACCGCTTCGTATTCGAGGACGCCAAAGGCCGCAAGCCCATCGACCTCGAGATGGCCGACATGTTCGGCAACTCGCCCAAGACCGTCATGCGCGACAACACGGTTGAAATCAGCTACCGCGATGCCGAGTACGACGAAAAGAACCTGAACGATTATGTGCGCAACGTGCTCTCGCTCGAGGCCGTGGCCTGCAAGGACTGGCTCACCAACAAGGTTGACCGTTCGGTGACCGGACGTGTGGCCCGTCAGCAGTGCCAGGGTGAGATACAACTCCCGCTGAGCGACTGCGGCGTGGTTGCGCTCGACTATACCGGCCGCACCGGTATCGCCACTTCCATCGGCCATGCGCCGCAGGTGGCCCTGGCCGATGCCGCCAAGGGATCCGTGATGGCCGTGGCCGAAGCCCTCACCAACATCGCAGGCGCACCCCTCAAGGAGGGTCTGAAGAGCGTGTCGCTCAGCGCCAACTGGATGTGGCCCTGCAAGAATGCAGGCGAGGATGCGGCTCTCTACCGCGCCGTGGAGGCCTGCAGCGATTTCGCAGTGGCCCTCGGCATCAACATCCCCACCGGCAAGGACTCCCTGTCAATGACACAGAAATACGGCGAGAACAAGGTGTTCGCACCCGGCACCGTCATCATCTCGGCCGCCGGCGAGACCACCGATGTGCGCCGCACCGTAAGCCCCGTGCTCCGCAACCGCAAGAACTCGCAGCTTTACTACGTTGACTTCTCTGCATGCCCCCTCAGCCTCGGCGGCTCGGCATTCGCACAGACCCTCAACGCCATCGGTTCGGACGCGCCCACCGTGGCCGACGCCGACCACTTCAAGCGTGCCTTCGGCGCCATCCAGTCGCTGGTGCGCAACCGCCGTCTGCTGGCCATGCACGACGTGTCGGCCGGAGGTCTGGTCACCACCCTGCTTGAAATGACATTCGCCAACACCACAGGTGGTGTGGCCATCTCAACCGAAGGTTTTGCCGCCGACGGCGAGACCGACCTCATAAAGATACTTTTCTCGGAGAATCCCGCCGTTGTGCTTCAGGTCGACGACGCCAAGCGCCCCGTGGTGGAAAAGACACTTGCCGACGCCGGCGTGAAATTCTACGCACTGGGCCGTCCGCAGACGGAGCGTGTGCTCCTTGTGGAACATCAGGGCACCGAACGCCTTCTGGGCATCGACCACCTGCGCGACGCATGGTTCGAGCCCTCCTATCTGCTCGACCGCCTGCAGAGCGGCGCCGAATGTGCAGCCATGCGCTTCGAGAATTATAAGAAACAGCCCATCCGTTACGCCATCCCCGCCGCATTCAACGGCACTCTGGCCGCACGCGGACTGGCCTACCGCCACGACACCACAGGCGTGCGCGCCGCCATCATCCGCGAAAAGGGCGTGAACGGCGACCGCGAAATGGCCTACTCGCTCTATCTCGCCGGCTTCGACGTGAAGGACGTGCACATGACCGACCTCATGAGCGGCCGCGAGACCCTCGACGACGTGAACATGATTGTGTTCTGCGGAGGATTCTCCAACAGCGATGTGCTCGGTTCGGCCAAAGGCTGGGCCAGCGGTTTCCGCTGGAACGAGACAGCCAAGGAGACACTGCGCCGCTTCTACCGCCGCCCCGACACCCTCAGCCTCGGCATCTGCAACGGCTGCCAGCTCATGGTGGAACTCGGGCTGCTCAACGAAGGGGGCATCGACTCGGACACCGCCCCGGCAAAACGCGTGCGCATGGAGCACAACATCAGCCACAAGTTCGAATCGCAGTTCGTGGGTCTCACCATCCCTGCCAACAATTCGGTGATGCTCGGCTCGCTTGCCGGCATGAAACTCGGCATCTGGGTGGCTCACGGCGAGGGACGCTTCATGCTCCCCGGCTCGCTCAAGGACCACAACATCGTGGCACGCTACAACTACGCCGCCTACCCCGCCAACCCCAACGGTTCGCGCGGCGCCGCTGCCGCCCTGGCATCGGCCGACGGCCGCCATCTGGCCATGATGCCCCACCTCGAACGCGCCATCTTCCCGTGGCAGTGCGGCTTCTATCCCGACAGCCGCCAGCGCGACGAGATCACCCCGTGGATCGATGCATTTGTCAACGCACGCCGCTGGGTGGAAGAGCATTCTGCCAAAAAATAAGCCTTCGATTTGGCTTGATGCATGGTTTTGAGTATCTTTGCAGTGCATATTATGCTCCCGGCCCGGGCAGACGGCTTGCTGAAAGCCTCTGTCCGCGGCCTTGAACCATGACTTATAACAACATATAACAACTTCAGACTAATAATTCCAATTATGAGTTTAAACATCGTTGTTCTTGCAAAGCAGGTGCCCGACACCCGCAACGTAGGAAAAGATGCAATGAAAGAGGATGGCACAATCAACCGTGCAGCGTTGCCCGCCATCTTCAACCCGGAGGACCTCAACGCTCTTGAGCAGGCACTCCGTATCAAGGACGCCAATCCCGGCTCGACCGTTACTATGCTTACAATGGGACTCCCCCGCGCAGCCGAAGTGATCCGTGAGGCCATGTTCCGCGGAGCCGACACCGGCATTGTGCTCACCGACCGCGCACTCGGCGGAGCCGACACCCTCGCTACATCCTATTCGCTGGCACAGGCCATCAAGAAGATGGGTAAAATCGACATCATGCTGTGCGGACGTCAGGCCATCGACGGCGACACCGCCCAGGTAGGCCCCCAGGTGGCCGAAAAACTCGGCCTGCCGCAGGTGACCTACGCCGAGGAAATCCTTGAAATCGACAACAACCACATCACCGTGAAGCGTCGCCTCGAAAACGGCGTGGAGGTGGTGAAGGCACCCCTCCCCTGTGTTGTCACAGTCAACGGTTCGGCTGCCGAATGCCGCCCGCGCAACGCCAAGCGCATCATGAAGTTCAAACGCGCCGTATCACCTTCCGAGAAAGCCAAGCTCACCCCCGAGCTTCAGGCCATCGTGGACGCCCACCCCGAACTCCAGCTTCAGGAATGGGGCGCAGCATTCGTGGAGGCTGACCCCGCACAGATCGGTATGGCCGGATCGCCCACAAAGGTAAAGGCCATCGAGAACGTGGTGTTCACCGCCAAAGAAAACCTCTGCCTCGACAACAACGACGAGCAGATCGAGAACCTTGTGAAAGAGCTCATCGCCAACCACACAATCGGCTGATAAAATCCACATAACGAACCAACACATCATGCAAGATCAGAATAATCTCATCGTATATTGCGAGTTTGAGGATGGCAAAGTGGCCGATGTGAGCCTCGAACTCCTCACCAAAGGGCGTCAGCTCGCCACCGAGCTGGGCGTGAAACTCGAAGCGCTGGTAATCGGCGACAACCTCGACGGCGTGGAAAACCAGATTTTCCCCTACGGCGCCGACGTGGTTTACAAAGTGGCCGACAAACGCCTCTATCCCTACACCTCCAATCCGCACGCAGCAGTGCTCATCAACCTGTTCAAGGAAATCAAGCCCCAGATCTGCCTCATGGGCGCCACCTGCATCGGCCGTGACCTTGGTCCCCGCGTTTCGTCAAGCCTCCATTCAGGTCTGACTGCCGACTGCACATCGCTCGTTATCGGCGACCACACCGACCCCAAGACAGGCAAGGAATACAAGAACCTGCTCTATCAGATCCGTCCCGCATTCGGCGGCAACATCGTGGCCACCATCGTCAATCCCGACTGCCGTCCGCAGATGGCAACCGTGCGCGAAGGCGTGATGAAAAAAGAGGTGTTCAACCCCGAACACAAAGGCGAGGTCATCAACCTCGATCCCGCTAAATATGTGGCCGACACAGATTTCGTTGTAGAGATCATCGACCGCCACATCGAGAAGTCGAAAATCAACATCAAGAACGCCCCCATCATCGTGGCCGGCGGTTACGGTGTGGGCAGCAAGGAAGGTTTCGACCTCCTGTTCCAGCTTGCCGACGTTCTCGGCGCCGAAGTGGGTGCCACCCGTGCAGCCGTCGATGCCGGTTTCACCGAGCATGCACGCCAGATCGGTCAGACAGGTGTGACTGTGCGTCCCAAACTCTACATCGCCTGCGGTATCTCCGGACAGATCCAGCACATCGCCGGCATGAAGGACAGCTCGATCATCATCTCCATCAACAACGACCACAACGCCCCCATCAACACCATTGCCGACTACGTGATCACCGGCAACCTGGAGGAAGTGGTGCCCAAACTCATCAAATATTACAAGAAAAACTCCAAGTAATCCCATCTAATCTCCATCCCCATGAAACGGATTCTCTCTATCGCCGCTTTCGCCCTGGCTGCATGGAGCACGCTGAGCTCGCAGGCGTTAAAACCGGTCAAACCTGACTTCGATGCTTATGTGTCGCTGCTGCAGGCCGATGGTTACGACGTGCAGAGCTACGACCTCTCGGCATTGTCGGACAGCACCTACTCCTTCATGCTTATCATCAGGGAATATGAGAACGGGAAGATGATTCACGACGGGTATGAACGGTTTATTTATCCCCTCCGCAACCGCAATATGCTCAGCCGTTTTTCGGAAGAAGACCAGAAAACGGTGAAGCCGGAGGATATGGCCGATGCCGCCCGGGGAATCTACTCTTTGGGGACAAGACTGAATCTTGGGCTATCGCCTCTTAACGACTCCACACTGCGTGTGAGCATGGAAATCCCGGAAATCGGGGCAGCCTACCAGCAGATTTCTCTGCGTCCGCAGGTGCATCCCAAAACCGGAACCATCCAGCACAACTACAGCAACCGCCCGTTCACGGCGCCTGTATTCCAATCCGGTACATTCATCCCTCTGTTGTTTGTCGGCACAGCATGGTACGACCCTCAGATTGAAATGTTCCGATTCTGCGGTGAAAACGAAATCACACCGGACCTTTCACAGGAAATTGTGTCGCATGTGCCGCACTTCTACGTAATCGGAGTCGAGACAAAAAAAGAACACGAAAAATAACTTAACACAATGGCTAATTTTTATACAGACAATCCCGATCTGAAGCTCCATCTCCAGCATCCGCTGATGAAGAAGATTGTGGCTCTCAAAGAACGTGATTTCACCGAAGCTGAGAAATTCGACTATGCCCCCCTCGACTTCGAGGACGCGATGGACAATTACGACCGCGTGCTTGAAATCGTGGGCGACCTCTGCGGCACAACCATAGCCGACAACGCCGAAGGCGTGGACCACGACGGTCCCACCGTGGCCAACGGCCGTGTAACCTATGCCGATGGCACACAGCAGAACCTTGAAGCCTGCCGCAAGGCCGGCCTGATGGGTATGGCAATGCCCCGCCGTTTCGGAGGCCTCAATTTCCCCATCACCCCCTACATCATGGCCGCCGACATCGTCAGCCGTGCCGACACCGGTTTTGAAAACCTGTGGGGTCTGCAGGACTGCGCCGAAACCCTCTATGAATTCGGCTCCGACGACCAGCGCGCACGCTTCATCCCGCGTGTCTGCGCAGGCGAGACCATGTCGATGGACCTCACCGAACCC
>ERZ808029.419-NODE-419-length-24888-cov-3.766757_pt1 | contig 24888 bp, 22 predicted proteins | sample MGYA00380185_ERZ808029 | MGnify/ENA primary metagenome ERZ808029 (study PRJEB31490, sample SAMN06133404) | mouse gut metagenome | isolation source: M2_3 | host: mice | place: China: Chengdu | collected 2015-05 ... | reverse complement strand
TCAGCGGACGGTCAAAGGGAGGGGTCTGCGCAGTCCTGTAGTATAAGACAAAAGCCGGATATCCCAGCCTGTTCATCCTGGCGCCCATGGCCAGGCCTTCAATCAGTCCCCACTGGCGCGCATACGCTCCGCCTGGGCATATGAGCACATAAGGTTTCCCGGAAGTATGGTTGGGCGGCACGGGCGATATGGGCGGTTCCGGCGACATGGACGGCTCCGGCGGCATGAAAATAAGCTTTACGCTTTCCTTATCTGTATCCCTCTGATACACCGGGTAAATCAGGGTCTGCCCGGTAAGAATCAGCGCCTTTACCCATTCCAGGGTTTCTGCGAACCCACATTTTTCAAACCCATAGTAATCCAGGGGACGGTTCCATACATCTTCTGTCATATTGGTAAAAAAGTACTCTGACAAAGGCTTGAACTCCTCATATCCGCAAAGTTCCCCTATGGTTGTTTCAGGTGTTATCTGGTTCATTTTCTTATTCCTCCTATATCAGGGATACAATAATGCCCCGGCAAACCTGCCGGGGCCATGGGGATTCATCAGACAAGTCCCATAAGTCTTGGAAGCGCCAGGGAAACCGCCGGCACATAGGTGACCAATAGAAGCACCATAAGCAGCGCGCCCACATAAGGCAGCAGGGGTTTGAACACCCGCTCAATGGGCACCTTGCTGATGCCGCAGGAAACGAACAGCACCGAGCCCACCGGAGGCGTCATGGTACCCATACACATATTGAATGTCAGTACCACGCCGAACTGGACCAGATCCATGCCCAGGCTCTGGACAATGGGAAGGAAAATAGGAGTGAAGATCAGACAGGCAGGCGTGATATCCAGGAACATCCCAACCACCAGAAGCACCAGGTTCATCAGAAGCAGGATTACGTATTTATTGGTGGAAATGGACATGATTGCATTGCTGATGGCTGCCGGGATTCCGGTATATGCCATTACCCATGACATTGCGGATGATGCCGAAATCAGGAACAGGATGATACCGCTGGTTGCCGCGCTGTTAAGCAGGATTTTCATAAAGCTCTTCCGGGTCAGGGAACGGTAAAACAGCGAAAGGATCAGGCAGTACAGCACACAGATGCCTGCGCCTTCCGTGGCCGTGAAGATACCGCCCACAATACCGCCGATGACAATCACAATCAGAAGCAGGCTGGGTATGGCGTCCAGGGTAATCCTGACCGCTTCTGAGGCAGAGACCTTCTGGCACACAGGATAGTTGTGTTTCTTCGCATAACAGTACGCAATGGCCATGGTGCTAAGGCCCATCAATATGCCCGGGACATAACCGGCCATGAACAGGGCTGAGACAGATACGCCGCCTGCAACCGTGGAATATACGATAAACGCGCTGGTTGGCGGGATCAGAAGTCCGGTTGGCGCCGATGCAATATTCACGCAGGTGGCAAATGCAGGGTCATATCCTTCTTCCTCTTCCATAGGAGCCATGATGCCTCCGATAGCGGAAGCCGCCGCCACCGCTGAACCGGACAGCGCGCCAAAGAACATGTTGGCCAGTACATTGGTATGTGCCAGGGAGCCAGGAATACGTCCGGACAGCAGCTGGGCGAACCGGATCAGCCTTCTGGCAATGCCGCCGTTGTTCATGATATTACCCGCCAGTATGAATAAGGGGACCGCGAGAAGGGAAAAGCTTTCCACACCGCTGTTCATCTTCTGCATGACAATGAAACTGGTCTGGTCCCAGGGCAGGTTCACCAGGGTGGTGGCAATGGAGGAAATTGCAATACTGATGGAAATAGGGCAGCCAAGAATCAGTAATACCGCAAAAACCCCGAACAATACAAGAGCAGTAATCGCTATATTCATACTTATTTATCCTCCTCCTTAATCGTGATCCCGGTCACATCTTCCCAGATATTGATTATCTGTGCAACCATGATGAACACTCCTGAAACCGGGGCCATGCTGTATACCAGGCTTCTGGATATGCCCAGCAGGGCTGAGAACTCTTTTCTGGCGCTGATTGCAAGCTTGGCGCCGCCCACTGTCAGGATTGTCAGGGCAAAGGCAAATATCAACGCGTCAATGAATATCAGCAGAAGCCTTCTCTTTTCTGGCGTCATCTTATTATGGAGCAAAAGCAGGGCCATATGCTGCCTGGTGCAAAACCCGTAGGCCGCGCCCATGAAACCGGTCCATATCAGCAGGTACCGTACGATTTCCTCGGTAAAATCGCTGGGACTGTTTAACACATAACGGGTAAATACCTGATAAATAACAAGAAAGCTCATGGCCACCAGAAGGATAGCCGCAATCCATGACAGCAGGAATATCATTCCCCGCTTTATTTTAGTAAAGAACTGTTCCATAATCCCCCTCCTATTCCACTGAATGAATGATATCCAGCACATCCCCTACTTTGGGATACTGCGCCTTATAGCTCTCAATCATATCCGCCGTGGCTGCACGGAAGGCATCCTTGTCCACATCCTCAACAAAGGTTACCCCCATGTCATTGGCAGCTGTCTCCACTGCCTCTGCCTCTGCCTGCTCCCATTTCCCAATATGGTTTTTGGTGGACTCCCCTGCCGCATCAATCAGGAACTGCCTGTCCTCCTCTGACAGCTTCTCCCAGGTATCCGTGGCAATGACCAGGACGTCCGGGATCATGGTATGCTGGTCCACTGAATAGAACTTGCAGATTTCGCCGTGCATACCGGTGGTCAGCGCTGTTTCATTGTTCTCCGTGCCATCGATGATCCCGGTCTGCAGGGCGGTATACACATCGCCCATGGCCATTGCTACCGGGGTGCCGCCAAGGGCTTTCATCATATCGGTCTGGGACTTCATATCCTGTACGCGGACCTTTAATCCGTTCAGGTCCTTGGGTGTGCGGATAGGCCGGTCTATGGTGTAAAAGGAGCGCGACCCTGAAGTGTAATAGGTCAGCGTAACAAACCCGTCCGCCTCACTGGAGCGGAAAAATTCCCCCATCTGCCCTGACCCCATTACCTTATAGTAGTTCTCATTGTCATCGAATATGTAGGGAAGCCCAAATGTATGATATCCTTCATTATACGTTGCAAGTCCGGGGGCCGATACGCGGGTCATGTCCACCACGCCCGCCATGAGCTGCTCCAGCACCTCTGTTTCTGAGCCAAGGGTACCGTTTGGAAAAATCCTTATCCGGATACGTCCGCCGCTCTTTTCCTCCACATTGTCGGCAAACTCCTGCAGGGCGATTGACGTAATATGGTTCTCCGCCAGGTTGTGGGCCAGATTCAGTACCAATGGATGTTCTGCCGTTGCATCGGCGCTGCCCGCCGCCTCCGAACCGGCACATCCGGTCAGGGTCAGGGCGGTCAGGACAGCCGCGGTCAGTAAGCCTGCAAATTTCTTCATAATCATGAATCTCCTTCCTGTCCTCACATTCCAATCATATCAAACTGTTCGAATGAAATGATTAAATCATAGTCTTTTTTAGGGTTTGGATACTTAATCTGTACGGATTTCAATGTCTGGCTGTAATACCATCCGATCCGGGCTGCTTCGTACTTCTTCCGGTGAAGGAAATGAGGCAGCGGCTCCCCATCCACAGTCACTCCAAAGGGAGCCTTTTCCCTGTGGATTAAATCTATCTCCATGTCATTGACAGCTGTTTCATAGTTCCCTTCCTGCCTGAAGGAGAGGACGGTGCGGATGCCTGCAGTCATGGTAATCCTTGTCTTCAGATAACCGCCCTTTTTGTAGTCCTCCGTCATCCCGTCGTCCTCATACAGGGTAAATGAACGGTCACGGTCCGGGGCGCATAAGAGGCGGATGCCTTCAGCCTTTTCTCCTGACAGGTTGTCCATCTGGTTCAGGGCCATGGGGATAATGGCTCCTGCACGTACAAACAGCGGAATACTGGATAATGTAACCGGTATCTCAATGGTCTGTCCCCCTTCGTATGCCTCCCGTGTATGGAAATCATAGAACCTCTCTTCCCGTGGCAGGTAAACCCTCCGGGTGGAGGCGCCTTTTTCCACCACATTGGCCACTAAAAGGGAATCGCCCACCATAAAATCCACACCCTCTTCATAACAGGCCGGATCCTGCTGGAATGCACTGCACATAGGTTCCATGATAGGAAGACCTGTCTCATGGGCCCGCTCCATCAGGGAATAGAGATAAGGAATCATCCGGTACCTGAACTTGATGGCATCCCGGATATATCCGGTACAGTCCCCATACATCCAGGGTTCGGTTACCGTATTGTCCGTGTTCACGGAGTGCACGGAAAACCTGGGCTGGAAAATGCCGTTCTGGACCCATCTCACCATCAGCTCCGCCTCCGGGGACGGCCCGTAAAAGCCTCCGATATCAGCGCCCTGGTTGGCAACGCCGGACAGGCTCATGCCCAGGATGGTGGCTATGTTATACTTAAGCGCCTCCCAGCAGGTCAGGTTATCCCCTGCCCAGGTCTGGGCATATCTCTGGATTCCCGCATGCCCGGAACGGCACACGATAAACGGCCTGGTATTGTCAAAGGTTTCCCTCACGGCTTCTGCCGTTACATGGCACATGATATTAGCCATGGCAGCCTTCACCTGGCCTATGGTAATCCCTTTTCCCTCAAAATCACAGCGGCAGTCTTTATCAACCAGGCTGTCATATTCGCAGTTATCGTTCCACACAGAGCTGGTCCCCATTTCCAGGACCGTTCTTTTCAGCATGTCCTTCCATACGGCCCTGGCCGCCGGTTTTGTAAAGTCCACGAACACACCCTTTCCGCCCCACCAGGTGCCGATGCCCGGTCCGTCTTCCTGGCTGTCCTTTACAAAAATTTCACGTTCCTTCATTTCTTCAAGTCCCGGATGGGACAGCAGGATTCCAGGTTTTACGTTAGGGGACACGGTAATCCCCCGCCTGCCCATTTCTGAAAAGAATTTCTTCGGGTCCTTAAAACGCTTTTTATTCCAGGTAAACACGCAGCGCTTCAAGCCTTCCCCTGTTTCCTGGGCAGTGTAACCGGACGAGAGCTGGAAGCCGTCCACAGGGATATCCTCTTCCCTGGTGGTATCGATGAATTCCAGGATTGCGTCATCACAGTCCGACTCCAGTTCCGGATAATACATGGATGAACCCAGGTATCCCAGCGCCGTGCGCGGAAGCATGGCGGATTTTCCTGTCAGGTCCGTATACCGCTCCACCACCTGGCGGACAGCCGGCCCCGCAATGAAGAACAGGTCAATATCGCCCGCATCGGTCCGGTAGCGGCTGTGCATGTTCCAATAATTACTTTTCTCACGCCCCATGTCAAAATCACACTCAGCCGTATTGTGGTAGAAATACCCCACCGCCTTTCTGGTACCGCGGTTCAGCTTAATATAAAAAGGAATATGCTTGTATAAGGAGTCTGTTTCCTTGGGATCATAGCCCATGGCATCCTTGGGACTCATGCACATATATTTCTGCGCTTTATTCCAATCCCCGCTTTTTTCTCCGAATCCATAGAAACAATCCTCCGGTGAGATTTCGCTGGTATGAATCCTGCGACGGTTGGAATCCTCCTGATAGGCCAGGTCCACAATATCCCCATGAAGCATGGTTCCGTCCTGGTCATAGATGCGGATGGCAAAGGGCTCCTTGTCCACCACCACCTTAAGCTGCCTGCCCTGAATCACGGCCTGGTCCTTTCCATCCGTCAGTTCGGACTCTGCGGGCAAGATCCGTTTCCTATAATCCTTCATCAGGTCATCCATGGAATCCTCCCATGCAGTCATGACCAGACTATAGGACCCTTCTGCAAAATCACCGTCAAACCCCGCCCGGATCCTTATGATGGAATCCGTCATAAACCAGATACGGATTTCCACACAGTTGGTCTGAATGGAATAGTAACCGTCCCTGGGACAGATTCCCATTGCCTTTTTACATACCTTCATACCGCTCCTCCTTGAATCATTCTGGTTCAATCATACGGAAAAGCAGGTTTAAAAGCTAGACGGATTTTGCAGTATTTATATTAAAACTTTGCATATTTTGCTCTCTTGAACGAAACGGAATTTTTCCTGTTTTATTTAGGAAGCAACTGAAAATCCTCCTATTTATCATGTATTTTCGTTTAAACAGGATATCCTGCATTAAATCCCTTTTCCCTCAAAAGAACAATATACGTTCATTTTTAGCCCAGACAGCGCAATTTCCGTCTAGTATATGGTTTTCATTTCCGGTATAATGAAAACGATTTTTGATTATGGAGGGATTTTTATGGCAAGCATGACATGTCACTATTATAGTTCTACACTGGGAAATAATATTGCAATCAATGTAATCATCCCAACCCCGCAGGGAAACGAACAGATTGTGGACCAGGACATACAGAAACAGTACCAATATGAAACCGGCCTGCCCGTGGTCTACCTTCTGCACGGCGCCTATGGGGATTTCAGTTCCTGGATCCGTTACAGCAATATCGAGCGGTATGCCCAGGAACGGTGCTGCGCCGTGGTCATGGCCTCGGCCGGCAACTACTTCTATCAGGACATGTATCGAGGAAGCGCCTACCGCACCTTTTTTACGGAAGAACTTCCTATGTTCATCACAAGTGTGTTTCCTGTTTCCAAAAAAAGGGAGGACACCTACATTGCCGGGTTCTCCATGGGCGGCTACGGAGCCTGGTACCTGGCCCTGTCAGCCCCCCATCTGTATGCAAAAGCTGCCAGCATGTCCGGTGCGCTGGACATTGCGGTTTTATATAGGCAGGCATCGGATGGCGCTATTGATAACCCATTTCCATGGCATGATATCTTCCAGGACCCGGAAGCGCTTTCCGGCAGTGACAGGGATCTGTTCACACTGTATGAACAGTGCAGGAAAAACAATACGGCCCCCAGCCTGTATCAGGCCTGCGGGACCGGGGATTTCCTATATGATATAAACCGTTCAGTGAAAAAGCGCATGGAAGACATGCAGGCAGACCTTGTCTATGAAGAAGGGCCAGGCGGGCATAACTGGGATTTCTGGGATTTCCATATCCGCAGGATCCTGGACTGGATGCTGGAAAAAAAATAAAAAAAGGGGGATGGCGTCCCCCTACTTCATCTCATCCCTATACCGGTTGTCATTAAACATCAGATGGAAATACATGGCCTGCTGGGCGTCCACCGGCCTCCGGTCACGGATTGCCTCGTAAATCCGCCGGTGGGATTCCCTGGTCTTGTCATACTCTGTCTCCCGGACAGAGCCGGCAAATACACGTACCCCGTCTGTAATCACAGGCACCAGGTTGGTCATGACCAGGTTGTGGCTGCAGCCGGCTATGTGGGCATGGAACTGGGAATCCTTGTCCGCATAATCCTCATGCCGTTCCATGCAGGATTCCAGTTCCAAGAGGATATTTCCTAAAATCCGCACATCCTCCTCTGTGGCGTTCTGGGCAGCCAGGGCCGCTATGGGAGGTTCCAGCATGACCCGAATCTGGATTAAATCCTCTGTCAGCTTGCGCCTGTCCTCTATCATGGAAAATCCCAGCGGATCGTCAGCCACCCCGTTCTTATCCGATATGAAGGTGCCTGAGCCCTGGCGTATGGTCACGATATTCCTGGACATAAGGATGCGCAGGGCCTCACGGACCGTGTTGCGCCCCACGCCCAGACGTTCCACCAGTTCTGCCTCCGTAGGCAGCTTATCCCCGGCCGTGTATCCCTTATCCTGTATCATTCCTAAAAGCTTCTGGGCCGCAATTTCCCCCAGGGTCTGTTTTTCCATGTTGCCTCCTTGTCCGCTCCGTCCTAGCTTGTGTTTGAAAATCTATACCCACGCAATCTCATACCCGTACAATCTTATACCCGGCCGCCTTTGAAAGCCGGTTCATGATTGCCTGTCCCAGGTGGTCCTCTGAAAAACTCTCCGAGAATATATACTCCACCTTAAGATCATCAAATTCCCTAAGCACCGCATACAGGTTATGGGCCACCGATTCCTGGCTCTTCCTGGCTCCGATGCTGCGGACCGTGCCTTCGGTATAACAAGAACGTGATTCGTCCGTACAGATAATACCCACCTGGCAGCCCTGGATGAGCTTTTCATGGGCCAGCTCCTTCACTTTCCCCACCATGCGTTCCACCTGTCCGTCTCTCATCTGCCCGCCGCAGCCAACCCTTTCCTGTCCGCGGACAGCTTCATATCCGGCAGCTTCACATCCGGCAGTTTCATCCTCCGCGGCTTCCACCAGTGTAAGCTCTGCTCTCGGCGCATAATGACGGTACTTCATCCCGGGCGCTTTCGGCCTTATATCTTCCTTCATGGGTCCCAGTATGGCCGGGTCAATGGTCACCTCCCCCAGCACTTCCCTGAGCATTTCCATGGTGATGGCCCCTGGGCGCAGGACAGACGGCACAGGGGAGGACACGTCCACAATGGTGGACTCCACGCCGATTCCCACCGGCCCTCCGTCAATGATCATGTCAATGCGTCCATTCATGTCCTGCCACACATGGTCTGCCGTGGTAGGGCTTGGACGGCCCGAGGTATTGGCGCTGGGCGCTGCCACAGGAACCCCGGCCAGGGCTATCAGGCGTCCAGCCACCGGGTCGTCGGGCATGCGGACAGCCACTGTGTCAAGCCCTCCCGTGGTGCCGTAGGGCACCCTGCCGCTCTTTGGGAATATCATGGTCAGCGGACCGGGCCAGAAGGCTTCCATCAATTTCCTGCCGGCCACGGGTATCTCCTTTACCAGGGGCGCCAGATCTGCGGCGCATGATATGTGGGCAATCAGGGGATTGTCGGAGGGGCGCCCCTTGGCAGCATAAATCTTCCTGGCCGCATCTTCATCCAGGGCATTGCCGCCCAGGCCGTATACAGTCTCTGTGGGGAAAGCCACAAGGCCCCCGCTTCTGAGTACCGCCGCAGCCTCCGCCAGCTCCTCATCCTTTATGTTCTTTCTATCTTTAATAACAATTCTCTTTGTTTCCATGTCATTACCTCTGTATCCAGGATGTTTTTTACAGGACTTTTTTATATGACTTTTTTTATATGACTTTTTTGCAAAATGCCCTGTTCCAGACCTTCATCAGCGACCCGCCTGTTTCTGCAGTCAAAAATGCCGGTGTCCAATTTATTGTAACACCGGCAGCCGGGAATGTAAAGTTCATGGCTTTCTATATAGACCCTACAATCCCTTTTACATATTCAGATGCTTTATCCCACGCATCATTTTTCACGTATTCCTTTGGCATCAGGTTGCTTCCAATCCCCACCCCGATAAATCCATTGTCCAGGAAGGTCTTGATATTACCTGCGTCCACACCGCCAACAGCCACATACTCGGTACCGTCAAAGGGTCCTTTCAGGCTTTTGATATAGGAAGGGGGCATATCCCCTGCCGGAAACAGCTTCATGATGGTATATCCGTACTCCAGGCACACGGCCACATCCGTCGGGGTAAGCACGCCGGGAAGAAGAGGGATGTCGTATCTGCGGCAGAATTCCATGGTTCCCGTGGTTGCCGATGGGGTGAGGAAAAACTGGGCTCCCGCCTCCCTGGCCGCCTCACAGCGCTCCGCGCTAATCACAGTACCTGCGCCCACATAGGCATTATCCCCGAAATGCTTCCTCATAAGCTCAATCTGCCTTGCCGCATCCCCGGAATTCATGGCCACTTCAAACATCCGCACGCCTCCGCGGTACACGGCGTCCGCATAATCCAGCGTCTTGCCTAAGGGCACTCCGCGCATGATTGCACAAATCCTGTTATTCTCCAAAATATGTTTCATTGGTTCCCTCTCCTTTCTTTCCGGCTTCCTTACCGGTAGATGATGTCCTCACCTTTCATTGCCGTTTCCATCTGTTCCATGGAGGGATACCCCTCCGTATCCCCATAGGTCTCCGTTGCAAGGGCGCCAGCCACAGCGCCCATCCTTCCGCAGTCCGCCACATCCTTTCCTTCCAGGATGCCGCAGAGGAAGGCGGCGTTGAACGCATCGCCCGCGCCCACCGGGTCAATGCTGGCGCATGGAAACGGCGGGATTTCCGTCAGTCCGTCCCCATTTCCCACAATGGCTCCCTTGGCGCCGTTCTTAACAGCCACATACCTGGCCTGCCCCTTCTCAAACAGGATGTCCATGACCCTGCGGGCTTCAGATACCCCCAGCAGCGCCTCTGCCTCATCCGCTCCCAAAAGCACGATCTGCGCCCTGAACATCATATCCCGCAGCATCGGGACAAAGTCCCTGCCCTTCCAAAGCTTCCTGCGGATATTGGGGTCAAAGCTGATAAGCTTTTCATGCTTCACCGCCAGATCCATGGCTGCCTGCACGGTCTCCCGGCAGCTGTCCCCCAGCACGGGCGTGATTCCGGTAAGGTGGATGACATCGGCCTGGGCCAGATATCCCTCGTCCAGCAGCTGGGGCCTCATATGGCTGGCTGCTGAATTTTCCCGATAGTAAAATACAGAGGTCTCCGATGCGTTCCTTACCTGTTTGAACATGATGCCTGTCCTGTACTCAGGGTCAAACACGACCCTGCTGGTGTCCACTCCCTCTGCCCGTATGCTGTTTTGGACAAATTCCCCAAACTCATCCTTTCCCAGACAGCTGATCCATCCGGCGCTGTGTCCCAGCTTGGATACGCCGATTGCAAGGTTGCTTTCCGCACCGGCAATCCGCATCTCATAGTTTTTCACATACCGCAAGAATCCCGTGGAACCAGGGGTAAATGCAGCCATTGTCTCTCCAACCGTAACAATCTGAGGCATGTCTTCCTCCTTTTACTTTCTCTTAATGCGAAGATTCCTTCCGTGATATCCGCCTAAGGGCTTTCCATCCCTTAAAGCAACATTGCCGTTGACCATGCAGAGCCACAGTCCCTCGGCCATCCTGGCAGGGTCAGGGAATGTGGCGTTGTCCCTAAACCGCGCCGGGTCAAATATGTTCACATCCGCATAACATCCCTCGGCAAGCCTTCCGCGTCCCTCAAGCTTCATGCGGTCCGCGGGCAGGGAGGTCATTTTCATGACTGCCTGTTCCATGGTAAGGATGCCCCGCTCCCTTACATATTCCCGGATGATTTTTGGAAATGCACCGTACATCCTGGGATGGGGCGTATTGGTGTCCGCATAGATGGAATCCGATATGACCACGGAATAGGGAAGCCTGGCCACCGTGTCAATGTCTTCCTGGCACATGCTCATGTTAATGATGGCGGTCCTTCCGTCCTCATCGTGCATCAGCCAGGCCGCGCAGGCCGCGGCATCCTCAAACCCAAATGTCCTGGCTGCTTCCGTCACGGTCATCCCAAGGTACTTTTCATTATGCTTCCTCACAACCCCGGATATAAGTATCCTGTCCCATCCAAGGGTGATTGCAAAGTTATCCCAGTCATCATAGGTCACGCTGCAGGCTTTCCTGAATTCAGCAATACCCTCAGGCGTGCCCATGCGCTTTAACGCACGGTTCATGTCCCCCTGCACGTACACAGGCGGGATCATGGTGGTCAGGGCAGTGGAGCCTCCCTCATATGGATAGAAATCGCAGGTCACATCCTGTCCTTTGGCCCTTGCCTCTTCTATCAGCCCGATGGCCCTGTGGATATCCTTTCCCCAATTGGCCATGCCGCAGGATTTGAAGTGGCTGATTTCCACGGCGCAGCCTGCCTTCCTGCCAATCTCAATCATTTCCTTCACGCTGTCCACCATGCTGTCGCCCTCGCCCCGTATATGGGCGGTCACGACCCCGCCGTAACGTCCCACCGGCTCCAGCAGCCTGGCAAACTCATCCGTTGTGCTGTAGCATTCCGGAAGGTACATGATGCCCACGGACACGCCCGCGGCCCCCTCCTTCATGGCATCCTCCACCAAGGCCCTGGCCTCAGCCATCTCCTTGTCCGTGAACGGGGTGTCGGCAAATCCCTTGACCGTTATCTTCACTGCCCCGGTCCCTATCATGGACCCAAAGTTCACCGGAAGCCCTGTCTTATCCAGCGCTTCCATATAGTCATGATAGGTGCGGATCCGGTTGTCCTTAATGGGCCCCAGCACCGGCTCATCGAATTCATACATCTCCTTTGCGCGCACCGGGTCCGCGCTGGCCGGCGTCATGGAGATGCCGCAGTTGCCCACCACGGTGGTGGTAATGCCCTGGGTCAGCAGGACATCCCCAAAATCCGGGCTGTTAAATGGCTTGGCATCACAGTGGCGGTGTATGTCAATGAATCCGGGCGTCACCGCCCTTCCTGCCGCATCCACCACCAGATCCGCTTCCCGGCAGATGGTTTCCCCAATCCGTTCAATCCTGTCATCCTTTATATATATATCAGCCTTTTTGGGTGCATTTCCCAGGCCGTCGTATACCAATCCGTTTTTTATTAATGTTGAAGCCATTATCCGTCTTCCCCGCTTTCCTTTGTCCCATTTCCTTCGTTCAGATAATTGTACACGGTAAACCGGGAGATGCCAAGGAAGTCCGCCACCTTTTCAGCTGATTTCTTAATGAGGAACGCACCCTTTTCATCCAGATAGCGGACCACTGCCACCTTGTCTTCCTTGGTCAGCATGGCCAGCTGCCTGCCGGTGCTCTGTACCGCATCCTGCATCAGGGTGTCCAAAAGCTCGTCCACATTGGCGGTGAATACTTCCTTGGTGTTTGTCTCAGCGCCCTGGCCGCTCAGGGCCCTCATGGCTGCCTCGCCAATCATGAGGCCTGTAATATCAAGATTGATGCAGAGGCTTCCCTCTACCTTACCATCCTCGCCCATGAAATACTTGCTGGAGGTGCGCAGCGTCCTGCCGTCCTTTGTATAGTTGATATAACCATACTGGTCCTCAGGCATGGCTGTCCCCCTCAGTATCTCCAGTCCCGCATTGGTGCCGCCCCCGCCTACCTCACGGCCCGTCACATGGCCGTTATAGATAGACACGATCGTGCGGTCATATGGCAGTGTAAGGTCGTGGAGCACCACCTCACAGTTGGTCCCGAACTGGATGGCAATACACTTTGCCAGACTGTCAAGAACCTCGAAATTATCTTTTACAAACCCCATGAACCAATCTCCCTTCAAGCCTTAAGGCATCAGGACTTACTCCCGATGCCCGGCTGATGCTTATTTTACAGCTCCTCTTGATTCCACAACCAGAGCCAGTCTTTCTTCTTCAGACATTTCTTCTTTCTTTGTGCATAAGGAAACAATCACTTCCGCTGCAAGGGCTACCAGTGTTGCAGGAATGGCAGGTCCGGTGAAAATGCCTGCCACCGCGCCGGAGAATGCAGGGACCGCCAGATACAGGACGCCGAACAGGGTTCCCACGCCTACCGAAGCAATGCCACCCTGCCAGGTGGCGCGTTTCCAGCATGCGCCTAACAGCATGGCAATGGATACGCCCGGGATGATGGAGCCGATTACATTGCTGATGTAGCTCATGACATCCTTTGCAAACAAGGTTGCAAAGAAGGCAAGGAGCAGGGTTGCCACGGTGGCTACCCGTGAATATTTGCCAACCTTCTCATCCTCCAGCTGCCGGCCGGTGAGGATTGGGTAGATGTCCTGTATCAATATGGTTACTCCTGCGATTGCATCGGAGTCACCGGAGGACATGGTTGCGGATAGGCCGGAAATCATGAACATAAGACCCAGGACCGGTCCTAACACAACGGTCGCGATATAGGTAAATGCAAAATCCGGCTGTTCCAGCACTGCCTGCGCGCCTGTATTGGTTGCGATTGTAAATGCCGCCATACCAATAATAGCAGGAAGAAGGGAGAAAATCAACAGCAGCCAGCCAGAAAGGCTCAAAGCCCGGATTGCGGTCTTGTCATCCTTGGCCGTGTAGATACGCATACGGTATGTAGGCGTGCCCAGACAGGGGATGGCAATAGAGAACATCAGTGAGAACAGCGCCATGCCTCCCATGGACTCAACACCGTAAAAGCTTAAGTTGCCTGCCTTGCCGGCTTCGGTGATGGTCCCGGTAATAGTCCCCCATCCGCCTGCCATGGGAATGGCAATAGCTGTGATGGCGATGAATCCGATTACAAGCACGGTCAGCTGAATCAGGTCTGTCCATACAACCGCCAGATATCCGCCGATGATAACGTAGATTCCAAATGCAAGCACTGCCACCAGCTTGGAGGTGGTCAGGTCCATTCCGGTTACATAGCTTAAATAGGTAGCCCCTCCATTGATATGGTTCCCCAGCCATACAACCTCGATGATGTACATCATGAAACTCATGACAGCTTTGACCATCTTATTGCCATTGTAATGGAACTGTGCTTCCTCAGCCATGGTCAGCAGGTTCTTGGCCCTTAGCTTGGACTTCTTGGCTACCAGTACCAGGGCCAGGATCCCAAGGGCAGCGCCCATACCATAGGCAGAACCGCCAAAACCATTCTTAAACCCGTTGGCCGTTGCGCCGATGGACGAGCCTGTACCGATAAGGGTGGCGCCCATGGTGGCAAAAATAAGATACATGGGCATCTTACCTCCGCCTGTAAGGTAATCTTTTCCTTTGGATTTGCCCTTGCTGCAGATAATGCCTACCACAATCATTAAAAGCACATAAAGCATGAATCCAATAATAAAGAATGTTGCATGGGTCTTTGTTAACATACTCTTCCTCCTTTGTATTATAAATGGATAGTGTCACACAGGATTGTTGGACCTGTTTCTGAATTCTGCCAAATTTTTGAACGGTTCAACAATTTGTTTAAACCCATTGTAATAAGCTTTAAACAAATTGTCAATATGTTTTTTGACTTTTTTGTGCACTTTTTTCTTTATCCCCATATTATGTCTAACTTTTTTGCATATATTTTTATTTTCAGCCTTGTAAGCTTCAACAATTTGTGTTATAACCATAATGAACAGTGTTTCTGGTTCTGCCGAGTTCAGATGAGAAGGAGGTTGTTATGGATAACCATTATAAGTTTGAAGAATCCAAGGATGTAATCACCCCGGCCCTGGTCTATTACCTGGATATCATTAAAGAAAATATTAAGAAGGCAGTGGACCTGGCCGGCGGACCCGGATATCTGTGGCCCCATGTAAAGACCCACAAGATGGCGCAGATGGTCCGCCTTCAGATGGAAGCCGGCATAACCCGTTTTAAGTGCGCCACCATAGCGGAAGCAGAGATGGCAGCCAGCTGCGGGGCAGCCCATGTCCTTGTGGCATACCCTCTGGTAGGTCCGAATATCAGCCGTTTCATCCAACTGATGCAAACCTACCCCCAGGTCTGTTTCTGGGCAGTGGGTGACAATGAGGAACAGGTACGCGCCCTTGGGCAGCAATGCTCCAAAGCCGGTCTCAGGGCCAATGTCCTGGTGGATGTGAACCTGGGCATGGACCGCACCGGCGTACCGGTTCAGGATACAGGTGCATTCTTCATGGAGTGCGCTTTGATGGACGGCATCTCCATGATGGGGCTTCACTGTTATGACGGCCACCGCACCGAGCATGACTTTGACCGGCGCAAGAAGGAAACAGACGCCAGCGCTGCCCAGATCCAGGCAATCTCAAGCAGTCTGTGTGAAAAAGGCTACTCCTGCAGGACCCTGGTATTGGGCGGTTCCCCTTCCATGCCATGTTATGTGGATTTTCCCAGGACACAGTGTGAGGTTTATCTCTCCCCGGGCACCTATTTCGTCAACGACTATGGGTATACAATGAAGTATCCGGACCTTGTGTTCACTCCGGGCGCAGCCATCCTGACCAGGGTCATCAGCTGTCCGGTAAAAGGGCATTTTACACTGGACCTGGGATATAAGGGGATTGCCTCTGACCCGGAAGGGACCCGGGGCGTCATTGCCGGGATGGAACATGTCAGGGAACTGTTCCAGAGCGAGGAACATTGGGCCTTTTGCATGGAACCGGGATACGAAGACCAGTGCCCCAGGGTGGGGGATGAACTTTTCGTGGTGCCCACCCATATCTGCCCCACAAGCGCCCTGTATCCATCCGTACCCGTGGTGGAAAAGGGACATATCCGCCATACTTGGGAAGTAACAGCCAGAAACCGTAAAATAAACATTTGATTGAAAGGAAATAATACTATGGCAAACGTATATGACAAATTAAACGAAAAAGGAATCACTCTTCCCGCGCCGCCTCCAAAGGGCGGTGTCTATACACCGGTCCAGGAATTCGGGACAAACCTTTTATACTGCTCAGGCTGCGGCCCTGACTTAGGAAACGGCAATACCGTGGTCGGCAAATTAGGAAAGGACCTGACCGTTGAGGAAGGACAGAAGGCCGCCTATAACTGCATGCTGAACCTTCTGGCAAACATTGAGGCCAAAACCGGCGACCTGAACAAGATCAAACGTTTTGTAAAAGTGCTGGGTTTTGTGAACAGCGCAGATGATTTTACCCAGCAGCCCCAGGTGGTAAACGGCGCTTCCAACCTGCTTGTTGACCTGTTCGGCGAGGAAGCGGGCTGCCCGGCCCGTTCTGCCATCGGTACCAATGCACTTCCAGGGGGAATTGCATGTGAAATCGAAGTCCTGGTGGAAGTGGAGTAAAGAATCCTGGTGGAAGCAGGATAAAAATCCTGCCAAAAGCGGAATACTACAGAATATTGCAAGTCCTTATGTACTAAAAAAACTCCTGTATACGGGAAACGCGGCATTTTGCCGCCAACTTCCCGTACAGGAGCTTTTTAATTTTATAGTTTAATCAATCTCTTAAGTCAATTTACAAGAGACTGCACGCAGACCGTAAAACGGGCTGCTGACAAAATCGAGAACAACTATTTGGTAAGGCACAAATATCTCTCACCAAAAAGTTTTTGTCGATTTATAGGGCATATGATATACTTGTTTCATGGAGCAATCGTGTTGCAGGGTGGCGTTGGCCTTCATTCTACATAGGATGGAGGTGATGTCTATGAAACATTTCGATTTTAAAGACCTTATGGCTTTTGGAATGTTTATTTTGGCATTGCTGACATTCATTTATTTGATATGTCGCTAGCTTAACATAGAAAAACCACCCCAAAACTTGACCGGTGAAAGGGTGGAATTTCTATCTGATTAACAGGCCAACCCACCTTGTGGGCGGTTGCTCCTCTTTATATTTATACTATAACATTTCTCCTCTTTAAATTCAAGGCTTGAAATTAACATGCTTTGCTCCATTTGTAGTTTAAACTCTTCTACTGTCGCTCTTAACAAAAGGATATACACTGAATAATCCCTTTAAATTTATTCATATTTTGTAGTTTAGTTTCTCATGACCGAAACGGCTTTTTCCAATGGATAGCATCCACACTGCATTCCTTCATGCATTCCCCGCACTGGATACATTCCATATCCCCAACATTCCTAATATCCATCCTGCAGGTGCGCACGCACCTGCCGCAGTTGGTACAGGCGCCTTCATCTATCCTTACCCCCAGCATTGCCACCGGGGCAAAAAGGGAATAGATTGCCCCAAGAGGGCAGAGGAAACGGCAGAAGCTTCTGTAAATAAAACATGCGCTGATGAGGATAACAGCCATCACAAACACTTTCCAGGAAAACAGCGCCCCTGCAAGGCTGCCCAGTGATTCGTCCAGGAGCACCAGCGGGATACCGCCTTCCAGGGTTCCTGCGGGACATATGTATTTGCAGAACGCAGGCACCGGAAGCCTTGTGGCCATCTTAAGTATAATGGGGAGCAGGATTACAAATACAATCAGTATCATGTACTTCAATTTGGATAATACCCGGGTAAATCGGCTCTTCTTAAGTTTGGGGACAGGAATTTTATAAAGCAGTTCCTGCACAAGCCCGAAGGGGCACAGGAAACCGCATATGGTCCTTCCCAACGTGACCCCAAGAAGCAGCAGCACCCCCAGTATATAAAAGGGTATCTTCCGGTCCAATGCCGCCAGGGAGTTCTGAAGCGTTCCCAGCGGGCATGAACCCACCGCGCCTGGACATGAGTAGCAGTTAAGCCCAGGCACACATAAGCCCTTGGCCTTGCCCTGATAGATGGATACCTGGGCAAATCCCTTCAGGTTCAGGTTATATAGTAATGCAGAACAAAGCTGTATCAGCCGCCTTTTCATGGTCCTCATCCTTTCATCCGATTCCTATGCATTCCAGGCATACCCGTATGGCCTTGTGCAGGGTATCCTGATATCCGCCCTGGTACAATCCGGTGCACAGGAATATGATTCCCAGAAAAAGAAGCAGGACAGCTATTTTATTCTGTCTTTTCATATGCCTCATATGGGACAAACCTCCTTTTCACGTGTCTCCATAGCCAGGACGTGTCCTGTCTGATAGGACGTGTACTGGCTGATAAGACACGTCCTGGCTGATAGGACACGTCCTGGCTGATAGGACACGTATTGGCTAATCATCCATCCCATCCCCGACACGCCCTGATATCCTTGTATCCTTATAACCCCAGCGCCTCTTTATACCTGTCGTACATGGTATCTGCGTCATATGCGCCTGTTGATACATGGGTAATCTTGCCATTGGCGTCAAGAACCACGGTATATGGTATGGAATTGGATGGATAGAGCATGGCTACCTCGTAATTTTCATCCAGCGCCACCGGGAAGGTGTATCCGTTCTCGTCCACAAAATCCTTTACCGTATCAGCATCATCCCCGCAGTTCACTGCAATAATGCCTATTTCATCCCCAAAGTCCTCTTTTAGACGCTCAAATGCAGGCATCTCCCTGACACATGGTCCGCACCAGGTTGCCCAGAAATTAATGATGACAGGCTTGCCTTTCAGGTCCGAGAGCGCGAGGCTGGAACCGTCAATCAGCTCTGCCGTGAAATCAGGCGCCTTATTGCCTGCCTTTAAAGGCACGCCTGGCTGGGCCTCGATACCGCTGTCGCCCTCGCCCTGACCGGCGTCTGCCTGGGTTTCATCCGCCGCTGCCTCACCGGCGTCTGGCCGGGTCTCACCTGCCGCTGCCTCACCATCTGTCTGTCCGGCGCCTTCCGGCGCTTTGTCTTTGGCTGCTGCCTCACCGGCATCCTGGCCAGCATCCGTCTTATCCTTATCTGCCGCGTCTTTCCCTGCAGCCCCGCCGGTCTGCCCGTCTCCTGGATTTCCTGCCGTTGTGCCTGCTGCTTCCTTCACATCCCCATCCGCCTGCGCAGCCGTTGTCTGTTCCCCACCTTTGCCCGCAGAACTGCATCCCGCAGTCTGAAGGGCCATACATATGGTCAGGGACAGTACCGCCCCCATCCTGACCGCTGATTTCCTATTTACCATAAAATACGGTTTCCTCATATAGATTTCCTCCCATCATTCCAAACCGCGCCGTGTCCGTCCCATCCGGCGCAGCCAGTGCCCAGAGCGTGTCTGAAAATTGCTTTCCGCCAAATCTGCCACATACCGGGACGCACAGCGGATGGAAAGCAATTTTTAAACACACCCTGGTTTCAGTATCCAGTATCATGATTTACAATCCGCAGTGACAAAAAAAGCTCGGCTGTCCGGGCTTCCCTAAAATAATAAATCCCAGGCAATGGCTTTGATGCCATTACCTGGAATTTACTCTATCATATTTATTATCTTCTGTCCACCCGGCATTGCGGGGGTTTTTATGAAAGTTTTATTAACCTTTCATAAAACCGTCACTCAATCCTATGGCTGATACTCCCTTACGGATTGAATACCGGTCATACCTCATCCACCACAGAAACCACTTCCCTCTCGCTGTAATGGTGGGCTTCTTCGAGCATCATGTCCTTAACCTTCATAAGCCTTGTCTGGGAACTGCGCTCATTTTCATCCAGCTTCATGGTGATGTAGCGGATATTCTGCTGGGTCTGGGGAATCATCACATGCTCCAGGGCATTTACACGGCGGCGGGTCTTTTCAATCTCCGCTGCCATGAGCTGGCAGGACTTTTCACACTCGGCCAGGCGCAGCATATCCGGCAGAAGGTCTGCCAGGCTTTTCACCGCATCATCCAAGTCGCTGGAGGTAAAGGCAAATCCATAGGAATAGATATCATTGGGGTCCGAAGTCCTGGTCTTATACTTGAACACAGGAATCTCCACGCTCATCACATTCCTTGTCTCGGATTCCAGATAAACCTCCTGCTTGGGAGCCATCAGGGCCACATTCAGGGCTTCGTCTGTCATGCCGGAGCGGGCCAGCACAAAATTCTGGTTGGCTGCCGCAATGCCTGCCTCTACCTTTTCACGAAGGGCTTTGTTCTCACGCACCAGGTCCAGGAACTGACGCATCAATTCATCCCGCTTATCCTTAAGGAGCTTGTGTCCCCTGATTGCTGTCGCCAGCTTTTTCTTGAGACGGGTAAGCTCCATACGGGTGGGATTCACATGTTTTGCACCCATGTTATGTCAACTTCCTTTCTGACTGCTGGTTATTTTGCATCATAGTAAAGGTCAAGGAATTTGTCCTTGATACGTTTCAGCTCGCTCCTTGGAAGGATGCGCAGCAGCTTCCAGCCGATTTCCATGGTTTCCTCAATGTCACGGTCGGCGTAGTAGCCCTGGGATACGTATTCTTTTTCAAACTCATCTGCAAACTTGGCATACAGCTTATCCATGTCAGTCAGGGCTGCCTCGCCAAGGATTACCATCAGTTCCTTTGCATCCTTACCACGGGCATAGGCTGCAAACAGCTGGTTCATGACATCGGCATGGTCCGCCCTTGTCTTGCCTTCGCCGATACCCTTATCCTTCAGACGTGAAAGGGATGGAAGCACGTCGATTGGCGGTGTTACGTTCTTGCGGTATAAGTCACGGCTCAGGATGATCTGTCCCTCGGTAATGTATCCCGTAAGGTCAGGAATCGGATGGGTCTTGTCATCCTCAGGCATGGTAAGGATAGGAATCATGGTGATGGAGCCGCTCTTGCCCTTCTGGCGTCCGGCTCTCTCATACAGGGAAGCCAGGTCGGTGTACATATATCCGGGATAACCGCGGCGCCCGGGAACTTCCTTACGCGCAGCGGAAATCTCACGCAGGGAATCTGCATAGTTGGTAATATCGGTCAGGATAACCAGCACGTGCATATTCTTCTCAAATGCCAGGTATTCTGCCGCGGTCAGCGCCATACGCGGTGTTGCAATACGCTCAACCGCAGGGTCATTGGCCAGGTTGATGAACATGACGCTTCTGTCAATGGCACCTGTTTCACGGAAGCTTTCCATAAAGAAGTTTGCCTCCTCAAAGGTGATACCCATGGCCGCGAATACAACGGCGAAAGGCTCACTGGTGCCGCGCACCTTTGCCTGACGCGCAATCTGCGCGGCCAGGTTGGCATGGGGCAGGCCGGATGCGGAGAAGATAGGAAGCTTCTGTCCGCGGACCAATGTATTCAGTCCGTCTATGGCAGAGACGCCGGTCTGGATAAACTCCTCAGGATAGCTTCTGGCTGCCGGATTCATGGGAAGGCCGTTGATATCCATACGCTTTTCAGGCAGGATGTCGGGGCCGCCGTCAATGGGCTTGCCCATGCCGTCAAACATACGGCTGAGCATATCCTCGGACACGCCCAGTTCCATGGTACGGCCTAAGAAACGCACCTTGCTGGAATCCAGGTTGATACCAGTAGCCGCCTCATACAGCTGCACCATGGCGTTGCCGCCGTCTATCTCCAGGACCTTGCAGCGGCGTTTCTCGCCGTTTGCCAGTTCAATCTCACCCATCTCGTCATAGGTTACACCCTGTACGCCGCGGACCAGCATGATAGGACCTGCTACCTCTTCAATTGTTCTATATTCCTTGGGCATTAGAAGTCCTCCTTTCTGCTCAGCTCATCGCTCAGTTCTGCTTCCAGCGTCTTGATCACATCTGCATAAACGCTGTCAAGATCGGCTTCCTCGGTGTATTTGAAACGTCCGATAGCCTCACGCACCGGAAGGTTGACCAGACGCTCGATGTTCACGCCCTGGCTTAAGGCCTGGCCTGCTTTATCAAAATATGCCATCATAAGCATCATCATCATGTGCTGCTTCTTCAGGGATGTAAAGGTATCAATCTCATGGAACGCGTTCTGGTGCAGGAAGTCCTCACGGATGGAACGGGCTGCCTCCAGTTTCAGGCGGTCAGGCGCGGACAGGGCGTCCATACCAACCAGCTGTACGATTTCATTTAACTCAGACTCTTCCTGGAGCAGGCGCATGAGACGGGCGCGAAGCTCGGTCCAGTCGCTCTCCACCTCTGCGTTGAACCATTTTTCCATGGTGTCCACGTACAGGGAATAGCTGGTCAGCCAGTTGATGGCCGGGAAATGTCTCTTGTATGCCAGGTCGGCGTCCAGGCTCCAGAATACCTTTACGATACGCAGGGTTGCCTGTGTGACCGGCTCGGAAATATCGCCGCCTGCAGGGGATACCGCCCCGATTACGGAAAGCGCGCCCTCGCGGTTATCCTTGCCCAGGGAAATCACGCGTCCAGCACGCTCATAGAACTGTGCCAGACGGGAACCCAGGTATGCGGGGTAACCTTCCTCACCGGGCATTTCCTCCAGACGTCCCGACATCTCACGCAGTGCCTCGGCCCAACGGGATGTGGAGTCTGCCATCAGGGCCACGGAATAACCCATGTCACGGAAATACTCGGCAATGGTGATGCCCGTATAGATGGATGCCTCACGTGCGGCAACCGGCATATCCGAGGTATTGGCAATCAGGACCGTACGTTCCATCAGGGACTTGCCTGTCTTTGGATCCTTCAGTTCCGGGAACTCGTTCAGAACATCCGTCATCTCGTTGCCGCGCTCGCCGCAGCCAATGTAAACCACGATATCCGCATCCGCCCACTTGGCAAGCTGGTGCTGTACAACCGTCTTGCCTGAACCGAATGGTCCGGGAACAGCCGCAACACCGCCCTTTGCGATTGGGAACAGACAGTCGATGACCCTCTGTCCTGTTACAAGGGGCATGTCAGGGGACAGCTTCCTCTGGTAAGGACGGCCCTTACGTACCGGCCATTTCTGCATCAGGCCAACGGGATGCTCCTGTCCCTTCTCATCGGTCACCACGGCAACCGTATCCGTTACCGTGTACTCGCCGCCGCTGATATAGGTCAGGGTGCCTTCGATGCCGACAGGAATCATGATCCTCTGCTGTACCACATCCGTCTCCTGTACCGTACCGATGATATCGCCGCTGCCCACCTTGTCGCCCACATTGACTGAAGGCACAAAGGTCCACTTCTTCTCACGCTTCAGGGAGGGAACCTCCACTCCGCGGTTCAACAGGTTTCCGCCTGTCTTCTCCATGATTGCATCCAGGGGACGCTGGATACCGTCATATATACTTCCAATCAGGCCAGGCCCCAGCTCAACGCTCATGGGTACGCCTGTGGATTCCACTGGCTCCCCTGGTCCCAGTCCGGAGGTCTCCTCATAAACCTGGACCGAAGCCTTGTCGCCATGAATCTCTATGATTTCACCAATCAAACGCTGGTCGCTAACGCGTACAACGTCGAACATGTTGGCGTCGCGCATGCCCTCTGCGATAACCAGGGGACCTGCCACTTTTTTGATTACGCCTTTGCTCATCTTTTACCTCCTCGTCAAGAGCACCAGACACCCGTCAATGGGGCGCTACTGCCCGTTAAATATTATATCAGAGCCAACTGCCTGCTCTACTGACTTCTTCACTGCCATGATTCCCCTGCCCGTGTTGCCGGACACGCCTGGAATCAGTATGATGGCCGGAAGGTCAGCTTCACGGAAGCGGTCAATCTCCGGTTCAACCTGGGCTGCCAGGGCTTCCGTGATATAAATCACGGCATACCCGCTTTCTCCCAGTTCCCTTAATTTCTTTCCTGCCACCACCGGGTCTGTCAGGGGAAATGGTTCCAGACCCAGGGCTGCGAAACCGTAGATACTGTCCCGGTCGCCCATCACTGCAATCTTATACATACATCTCCCTTACCCTTTCCCGGATGGACTCTTCGGGAAGATGGTTGAGTTTCCCGGAAAGTACGATCCGAACTGACTTGATTTCGTTCTCACGCGCCAGAATATAAGCTGCCAGCGGCCCAAGTCCAAAGGGACTGTACTGCTGAGGCTTAATCTTGCGGATCATCAGATTGTCGCACCACCGTTCAAAGGCTGAAGGTGAGCGGCGAAGTTCCTCTACCGCGTCTGCATAGGTGGTGGATTCCAGGTAAATGCCGATGGCATCCACTCCTTCTATGGCCGCCTGGGCCAGGCGTGTTATATCCAAGGTATCACAAGGCGCCAGCGCCTGTTCCAAAAATGCCCTGTCCTTACCGGTACGGGATGCCCGCACCGCCGTCTTTATATCTGCCGCCGCAACGGTCAGCTCCGCATAGAGTTCCAGGAACTCATTGCCGGAGGATTTGCCGGCTGCGCAGATTGCATCCAGGGCTGCTTTGTCGATTATGATATCGCAGAGCTGTCCGTCCTGGGTGTGAAGGAGAGCCTTGTAGGCTTCCTCCGCAGGTGTTCTCATGGCCGCCGGAAGATTCTGGAATTCCCTGGTCTGAACTGCCTCACGTATGAGCTTCACATCCACAGTCCCCTGCTCCATAAAGATGCCCGGGTATTCATCACCCATGCGGACCTCCTTGATGGCTGCCTTCAAATTGTGGTAGTCGTTGGCGTACAGGAACACGTCGAATACCGACATATCCTCCACCAGCTCGTTAATCAGCTCCCAGGTCTTCCTCTTCTCAATGGCCAGGATGTCAGCGGCATTTGTCATGCCGTCCTCTCCCCAGCCCTTCTCCATAAGAAGCTGGATACACTCGTCATAGTCTTTTGCAGCCGTCAGCTGCTCTAAAAATGCACCGGATAGCAGGGACAATTCTTTGGAACGGATACGGGCTACTGCATAAACATACTGTTTGTCTGCCATTTAATTAGTTCCTCCCTACGTTCATGAAAACAGAATCTCCTGCACTTTATCCTGCAATACCTCATGTGCTGCGTCAAAGAGAGCGTCAATGGAACAGTTCTCCTCAATTC
>ERZ808029.407-NODE-407-length-25655-cov-3.599617_pt1 | contig 25655 bp, 18 predicted proteins | sample MGYA00380185_ERZ808029 | MGnify/ENA primary metagenome ERZ808029 (study PRJEB31490, sample SAMN06133404) | mouse gut metagenome | isolation source: M2_3 | host: mice | place: China: Chengdu | collected 2015-05 ... | reverse complement strand
AAGGATACCTGGAATCGATCGGTGATTCCATTGTCGTTGTATCTGATGATGATATGGTCAAAGTACATGTTCATACGAATGATCCGGGACTGGCTATCCAGAAGGCTCTTACCTTTGGTTCGCTCTCCAGGATGAAGATCGACAATATGAGGGAGGAACATCAGGAGAGACTGATTAAGGATGCCGAAAAGCTGGCGAAGCAGCAGAAAGAAAAAGAGGCCATGGAGCCAAGGAAGGCATACGGATTTATTGCAGTCTCCATCGGAGATGGGATGAGCGAAATTTTCAGGGGAATCGGTGCGGACTACCTGATTGAGGGCGGACAGACGATGAACCCAAGCACTGAGGACATGCTGAATGCTATCGACTGCGTTAATGCCGATACTATCTATATCCTTCCGAATAATAAGAATATCATTCTGGCCGCAGAGCAGGCAAGAAGCCTCGTAAAAGATAAAAAGATTATTGTGGTTCCATCCAAGACGGTGCCGCAGGGAATTACGGCAATTATTAATTTTGCACCGGATCTGCCGTGGGAAGAGAATCTGGAGCTGATGATCCAGGAGATGGGTCGTGTAAAGAGCGGGCAGATTACCTATGCAGTCAGGAACACCTCCATCGACGGGATGGAGATAACCGAAGGAGATATCATGGGAATCGGTGACAGCGGCATGCTGGCTGTCGGTAAGGATGTGGAATCGACGGCGCTTAAAACACTCCGGGCCATGGTAGATGATGAATCCGAACTGATTTCCATCTACTATGGAGAAGATGTGAAGGAGAGCGAGGCCGAAGCGTTCTATGAAAAAGCACAGGAGGCATTTTCCGGCTGTGAGATCGAGCTTCATAACGGCGGACAGCCGATCTACTACTATATGATTTCGGTGGAATAAGAATATCCGTTACACAGAGGCAGACCAAAGAAAAAAGCGGCGGTTTGCCTCTGCTTTTTTCTTTGCAGAAGTTTATAAATTGTAAAAGGTTAAATTGATGAAAAATGAGAATTTTAAAAACATAGTGCCGGGTATTGCTGAAAGGCCTGTTACATCGCTGAAAGGAATCGGTGACAAGACGGCCGGGCTGTTCGCCAGGCTGGGGGTGCAGACTGTGGAAGATTTGCTCCATTACTATCCCCGGGCCTACGATACCTTCCGTGAGCCGCAGCCGATCTCAGAACTTCTCCCGGAGACAATGGCCGCCGTATCCGGTATGCTGACCAAGACGGCGGACGTTGTAAAATTCGGCCATCTCCAGGTGACCACCGTGACTGTCCGCGACATCAGCGGAATTCTGACGCTGACATGGTATAATATGCCGTATCTGAGGGGGACCCTGAAGGCGGGGGAGCATTTCATTTTCCGGGGACGGCTTGTCAGAAAAAGGGGGCGGCTGACGATGGAGCAGCCGGAGATTTACCGGCCGGAAGCCTATGCGCGTCTGGTGCACTCCATGCAGCCGGTTTACGGCCAGACAAAGGGCCTGGGAAACAAAACAATTGCTAGGACAGTGGCGGAAGCCCTCGAGGTTAAGGAGACGGAGAAAGATTACCTCCCCGCCGCCCTGAGGGAAAAATACCAGCTTGCCGAATATAATTTTGCTTTGGAACATATTCACTTTCCGAAGGATGAGACGGAGCTTCTTTTTTCAAGGAAAAGACTGGTATTCGACGAATTTTTCATGTTTCTGCTTTCCGTACGGCTTCTGAAGGATAAGAAAGTGGACAAGGCGAGTCCCTGTCCGTTCAAAATTGATAATCAGATCCGCGGGCTGGAACAGAGGCTTCCGTATTCCCTGACCAATGCGCAGAAAAAAGTTCTGGATGAGGTATACCGCGATCTGTCGGGGGGCCATATCATGAACCGCCTGATTCAGGGGGATGTAGGTTCCGGCAAAACAATTATTGCAGTCCTGGCCCTTCTCCAGGCGGCCGGAAACGGCTACCAGGGCGCTTTAATGGTTCCGACAGAGGTTTTGGCCAGACAGCATTTTGAATCGATGAATGAGCTGTTTACGGGCCTTGGGCTGTCTGCCAGACCTGTCCTTCTGACCGGTTCCATGACAGCCAAAGAAAAGAGGCTGGCCTACGAAAGGATTGCAAACCATGAGGCAGACATTATTGTAGGGACACATGCCCTGATACAGGAGAAAGTGATCTATGACAAGCTGGCCCTGGTCATTACCGACGAACAGCACCGTTTTGGCGTGGGTCAGAGGGAGATGCTTGGTAATAAAGGAATGGAGCCGCATATTCTGGTCATGAGCGCCACGCCGATTCCGCGTACCCTGGCCATCATTATTTATGGAGATTTAGATATTTCCGTTATAGACGAGCTTCCCGCCAACCGACAGCCGATTAAGAATTGTGTCGTGGGCAGGGATTACCGCGAAAATGCCTACCGTTTTATAGAAAAAGAGGTAAAGGAGGGACGGCAGGCCTATGTCATCTGTCCGATGGTGGAGGCGAGCGAGATGCTGGAGGCGGAGAATGTCGTCGATTACACGAAAACCCTCAGGGAACACCTGTCCGGTGATATACGGGTCGAATATCTGCACGGAAAGATGAAGGCGAAAGAAAAGAACAGGCTCATGGAGCTTTTTGCCGCCAATGAAATCCAGGTCCTTGTCTCCACTACGGTCATTGAAGTCGGAATTAACGTGCCGAATGCAACGGTCATGATGATAGAAAATTCGGAGCGTTTCGGACTGGCCCAGCTTCACCAGCTCCGCGGCCGTGTGGGCCGTGGAAAGGCCCAATCCTATTGTATTATGGTAAACTGCTCCGGTGAGGAGGACGCGCAGAAGCGGCTTGAGATTTTAAATAAATCAAATGACGGCTTTTTCATTGCTTCCGAAGATTTAAAGCTCAGAGGGCCGGGCGATTTATTCGGCGTACGCCAGAGCGGCGATCTGGAATTCAGGCTGGCCGATATTTTTACAGATGCCGATATTCTGAAGACGGTTTCCGAGGAGGTAAAAATGCTGATGGATCAAGATCCCCTTCTGTCGAGCGGAGAGAACCGGGAATTGAAGAGAAAGCTGGATGACTATCTGGAGAGAAGCTATGAAAAACTGAATTTGTAAGTAAAGGAGGATATTATGCTGCGGCTGAGACCCTATAAACCGGCAGATGCCGGATATCTGATGAAATGGCTTGAAGATGAGCGCACCGTGGAATTCTGGAAGGCAGACCGGTTTTGCTGGCCGCTGACGGCGGAGCAGCTTGCCGATTACTGCGAAGACTTTACAGCGGATCCGGCTGCCGCTGCCTTTACCGCACTGGATGGCGCCGGAAATCCGGCCGGCCACTTTTCCTTCCGGCAGATCGACTGGGCCGGGAACCGGGCCCACATGGGCTTTATTATCGTAGATCCCGGCTGCAGAGGGAAGGGCTATGGAAGGGAGATGGTCCGGCTGGCGCTGCAGTATGCCCGGCTGTGCCTTGGCCTTGACTTTGTCACTCTGGGCGTGTATGACTGCAATGAGCCGGCGCGCCGTTTATATGAGGCGGAGGGCTTTGTAAAAGCAGACCGGCTGGGAGAAAAACAGACCGGCTTTCGCGGTGAAACATGGACCTATTATTACATGGAAGCCGATCTGAGGAGCACATAAAGCAGAAGGCTCCGTTACAGTAACAGTTCATGCTGTCTGAACTGTTACCCGTTACATGTGAAATATGACTGCTTCCGATTCAGGAACTGTCCGGACCTGGAATGGATTCCGGCAGTTCCTTTTCTGTTGAAGGCGGTGACCCGTGCGCGAAGCATGCAGGCTATCGTTATTCCTTATTTTGTTGTTTTTCATTGCCAGAACCTATATCTTGTGGTATATTATTACAGTAGACAACTAATAACAGTTATTAATACTGATATTTAGCTGTCTTTGATTCTTCCCCCGGATAACTGCTTATCCGGTTGGGAGAATAATTTCATTGATACTTCAAAAAATAAGCGTAAGAGTCCACAGGGGGTAAATAATGGATAATCTAAAAGATACCGGCGCCGGCAAAACAGCCGGATCGCAGGTGAGCCTGCAGAGCCTGGAGCATTTAACCCGGGAGATTCCGGAGCTGGCACCTGCCCTGGAGGAAATAGAGGCGAGGTGGCCGAAGGAGGAATATTCCCCGGAGCTTCTGGCTCATAAGTTTTCTGCTTTTGTAAAAAAGAATATGGAACCGGAGGAAGCGTTATCCCTGCTGATTCAGGCAGCGGCAGAACTGACGCGAAAGGAAGCGCCGGACTGGGAGTATATTGCCGCGTACCTTCTCCTGGTGCGTTTTCGGATAAACCTGAGGGAAGAGGATAAGAAGCACGGGATCGGCAGCTTCTATGACAGGATCCGCTATCTGACCCGGGAAAATCTTTACGGCAGCTATATTATGGAATATTACAGCAGAGAAGAGCTAGAGGAAGCGGGCGGCCTGATCGACGAGAAGCGGGATCTGCTTTTCAATTATGCAGGCCTTGATCTTCTATTATCCAGATATGTAATACGGAGCCGCCAAAACATACCGCTTGAATCGCCTCAGGAGATGTTTCTGGGGATTTCGCTCCACCTGGCGATGAAGGAACAAAAAGACCGTATGAAATGGGTTAAACGGTTCTACGATATGCTGAGTACGCTGAAGGTCACGATGGCTACCCCGACGCTTTCCAATGCACGAAAACCTTACCATCAGCTTTCATCCTGCTTCATCGATACGGTGCCGGACAGCCTTGACGGGATTTACCGCAGTATAGACAGCTTTGCCAAAGTCAGCAAATTCGGTGGCGGTATGGGTCTCTATTTCGGCAAGGTGCGGGCATCCGGCAGTTCGATCCGCGGTTTCAAAGGAGCGGCCGGAGGCGTAATACGATGGATTAAGCTGGCCAATGACACGGCAGTGGCAGTAGATCAGCTCGGCGTGCGACAGGGGGCCGTAGCCGTTTATCTGGACGTATGGCATAAAGATCTTCCCGAATTTCTGGCGCTGCGGACCAATAACGGCGATGACCGTATGAAGGCACACGACGTTTTTCCGGCCGTATGTTATCCCGACCTGTTCTGGAGACTGGCAGACGAGGCAATCGATTCCGACTGGTACCTGATGTGCCCTCATGAGATTCTGGCGGCGACCGGTTATGCCCTGGAAGATTATTACGGACAGGAATGGGAAAAACGTTATTGGGACTGTGTGAAGGATGAGAGGATCCCGAAACGGGTGCTGCCAATCAAAGATATCATCCGGCTGATTTTAAAAAGCGCAGTGGAGACCGGAACACCGTTTACCTTCAACCGGGATACGGTTAACCGGGCCAACCCGAACCGTCACCGCGGTATGATTTACTGCAGTAATCTGTGTACGGAGATTGCACAGAATATGAGTCCGGTGGAAGCGGTGGAGCAGAGGATTGAGACGGTGGATGGAGAAACCGTCGTTGTGACTGTGACAAAGCCGGGAGATTTTGTGGTATGCAATCTGGCAAGCCTTTCCCTGGGGAAAATTAATGTGTCGGACCGCAGTGAACTCACTTTTCTTGTACGCTGTGCGGTCCGGGCGCTCGATAATGTGATTGATCTGAATTTTTTTCCGGTGCCTTATGCGAAAATTAACAATCTGCGGTACCGGCCTGTCGGTCTTGGCGTCAGCGGTTATCATCATATGCTGGCGAAAAACGGTATTTCCTGGGAATCGGAGGAACATCTGGCCATTGCGGATCGTGTGTTTGAGTGGATCAACTATGCCGCAATTGAGGCAAGCTGCGATTATGCTGAGGAAAAAGGCTGCTACGAATACTTTCCGGGAAGCGGCTGGCAGACCGGCAGTTACTTTGAAATGCGTGGATATTGTTCGGATGAGTGGCGCCGTCTGAGAGAAAAGGCAGCCGCCGTGGGACTCCGGAACGGCTGGCTGATTGCCGCGGCTCCCACCAGCAGTACCAGCATGATTTCAGGCACGACGGCCGGGCTGGATCCGATTATGAACCGCTTCTATCTGGAAGAAAAAAAGAACGGCCTCGTTCCGCGCGTTGCGCCGGAGCTTACGCCGTCTACTTACTGGCGGTATAAAAATGCCCATTATATAGACCAGAAATGGTCCCTGAGAGCAGCGGGTATCCGCCAGCGCCACATTGATCAGGCGCAGAGTATCAATCTTTATATTACCAACAATTATACGCTGCGGCAGGTGCTGGAGCTGTATGTGCTGGCCTGGGAGTGCGGCGTCAAGACCGTATACTATGTGCGCTCCAAATCGCTGGAGGTGGAGGAATGCGAGAGCTGCTCCTCCTGAAGCAGCCCTCTGCGGGCGGAACGGACAGGAAGAACAAAGGCCCCGTACCGGGGCGGGAAGAGGAGAAAGAGCGATGGAGATGCTGGCAAAAAAACCGCTGTTCAACCCGGACGGAGACACCGACGTCCGGCTGCGGCGGATGATCGGCGGCAATACGACCAATCTGAATGATTTTAACAACATGCGGTATTCGTGGGTGAGCGGCTGGTACCGTCAGGCCATGAACAATTTCTGGATCCCGGAGGAGATCAGCCTGGCGCAGGACGTGAAGGATTACCCGCGCCTGGACGCGGCCGAGCGTACGGCTTACGATAAAATACTCAGTTTTCTGGTGTTTCTGGACTCCATCCAGACGGCGAACCTGCCGAACCTCGGCGAATACATCACAGCCAACGAGGTGAATCTGTGCCTCAACATCCAGACATTCCAGGAATGTGTCCACAGCCAGAGTTACAGCTATATGCTGGACACCATCTGCAGCCCCACACAGCGTGACAATATCCTTTACCAGTGGAAAACCGACGAGCATCTGCTGCGTCGCAACACGTTCATCGGGGAATGCTACAATGCGTTCCAGCGCGAGAAAAGCCCCGAAGCGCTGCTCAGGGCGCTGATGGCGAACTACATTCTGGAAGGCGTGTATTTCTACTCCGGCTTCATGTTTTTCTACAACCTTGGACGAAACGGGAAAATGCCGGGAAGCGTCCAGGAAATCCGCTACATCAACCGGGATGAGAACACCCATCTGTGGCTGTTCCGCAGCATGATAGGAGAACTTAAGAAGGAAGAACCGGACCTGTTCACGCCGGGGAACGTGAAAATGCTGGAGGAAATGCTGAGGGAAGGCGTGAGCCAGGAAATAGAGTGGGGCTGTTATGTGATTGGGGATGATGTGCCGGGACTGACAAAGGATATGGTTTCATCCTATATTAAATACCTGGGTAACCTAAGATGGACCGGCCTGGGTTTTGGACCGCTGTATGAGGGGTATGAGAAGGAGCCTGAATCCATGGCCTGGGTGAACCAGTACTCCAATGCCAATATGGTGAAAACGGATTTCTTCGAGGCAAAGAGCACGGCCTATGCAAAGAGTGCGGCGATTATTGATGATCTGTAGGCTGGGGATTAAGGGCGCATAGGGGTTGAAGTATTTGCGCGGTGTAGTAAAATGATAGGATACTGGAAGTAATAGGAGGGATTAAAAAATGGAAAATCTTGGGCTGGAGCCGGAGGAAGCAAAGGCTGGAATTTTGGGATCAGACAATGAACAAGGATTGGATGACCAGACTTGGGACCTGGCCGGACACCTTGTGGGGATTGACAGTTCAGACCCCGGAGCCTATGAAGGGCGGATTGAAGGATGGATAAAGGAGTGGCTGATCCAGAAGATACAGACCACAGGGGGAAGCATGGCAGGGCAGATAGGACTTAAGGAGAAAGAAGTGCTTCCCGGCCGTTTCAACCTGATGGCGCGCATACCGGGGAAATCTGGTAAACCAGGGCTTACTTACATATGTCACATGGACACGGTGATGCTGGGGGATGGATGGAATAAGGATACTCCCGCCCTGGGAGCCGTGGTCAGTCAGGCGGACGGCGCGAAGCGGCTTTACGGCAGAGGGGCCTGCGATATGAAATCAGGGCTTGCATGCGCCCTGGCCGCTTTTGCCCGGGCAGTGGAACTGGTGGGGAAGGAGGGGCAGCTTCCGGACAGGACCTTTACCTTCATTGGAACCGTTGATGAGGAGGATTTCATGCGGGGCGTGGAACAGGCCATACAGGATGGCTGGGTCTCTGAAGAAGACTGGATACTGGATACAGAACCCACGGACGGGCAGATTCAGGTGGCCCACAAGGGGCGGACCTGGTTTGAACTTACCATGGACGGAATCACGGCACATGCCAGCAATCCCTGGAAGGGTGCGGATGCGATTGCCGCCATGGCAGAGGCGGTCAGCTACATCAGGAAGTCCATTGCAGCCTGTCCGCCTCACCATGACCTTGGGGTTTCCACCGTGACCTTTGGTCAGATAACCGGGGGATACCGCCCTTATGTGGTGCCGGATACATGTAAGGTGTGGATTGATATGAGGCTGGTGCCGCCCACGGATACCAGGGCGGCGGAGCGGATTGTGAAACAGGCCATAGAGCTGGCACAGCAGGAAATACCCGGCGTGAAAGGCCGGTATGCCATAACCGGCGACCGCCCCTATGTGGAGAAGGATGATGGTTCCCTGCTCCTAAAACATCTGAAACAGGCCTGTGACCAGGTGACCGGAAAGGATACTGTCATCGGGGCATTTAACGGGTATACGGATACGGCTGTCATTGCTGGGGCCTTGGGGAACCATAACTGCATGTCCTATGGACCGGGAAGCCTGGAACTGGCCCATAAACCCAATGAGTACGTGCCTTATGAGGATGTGAGCAGATGCAGGCGGGTGCTGTGGCGGCTGGTGGAACAGGTTGTTTTTTAGGGCCTGCCCTGCGGCTTTGGCCTGTTTATTTTCGGTTCATATACCGCCATAATGTGGTCCGGCTGATTCCAAGCTGTTTTGCAGCCGCGCTTTGGTTGCCATTGTTCTGGGAAAGTACCTGCCCGATTAAATCGCAGGTAATTTCATCCAGGGTGCGGTTTATATCCAGACCTGTATGGCGGGTCTCCTCTGCCTGGCCGGAGCCGGTGGAAGAGGAGGCCCTTTCCTTTTCTAAAAGGGACCGGACGTCCCGGGCGCTTATATAGGGTGTGGAGGTAATGACTGCCAGTTCATTGATGACCCGCTTGAACTGGGTATAATTACATGGCCAGTCATATGTCTCTAACAGTGCCATGGCTTCAGGCTCGAATCCAATGATCTGGCGCGCCAGTTCCACGTTCAGGTTCCCAAGATAAAGACTTGAGATGGTGGGCAGTTCTTCCATCCGTTCACGCAGGGGCGGCAGATGGATGGTCATGCAGGAGAGCAGGTTGACAAATTCCCTGGCAGCAGCGGGCAGGGCGGTCTGGCTGGCGCTGACACAGGAAAATATCAGCCGGTTCCTTTTCTCTAGGTTCATGTCCAGTATGATGGATAGGAGCTGTTTGCGCCGCTCCGAGGGAAGCACTTCAATATTTTTAAAGTATATGGTATTATTATTATCATTTAATGGCGAGTTGTAATGATTGGTTAAAAATCCCCAGCTCTTATCATTGACAAGGCTGCAGTTGATGGCGATAAGAGGGTTATGCTGCAGGGAACTCTGCGCATAAATAGCCCGTGCAATCTGTTCCTTTCCCGTGCCTTCCTCGCCTGAAATCATAACAGGAAAGCTGCTCTGGCTGATTTGCTCCACCGTATTCCTTAAACCCTGCATGGAGCCTGTGATACTGTAAAAACTGTTGTAAAAGTGCTGTTCCGCCTCCCGTTTGTTGGAAAACAGGATACCATATTTGCTGGTGGCCATGGGTACCTTGGTGGATGACACGTAAAACACGGCATACCGGTGCAGTGACTTTTCAATCACACGGCTGTTGATGGAGAACAGGTTTCCGCCTATGTTGCGGAAGGCTTTGTAGTTATCCCCGTTCAGTGTCTCAGGTATCTCCCTGCGCAGGATATCGGTGATTTCGGAATCATCGTTGTCCCAGGTGGTAAAGTACAGATTCTGTTTTTCATCAAATACAAAGGTATAGGAATTTTCCCCGCGGATGATTTCACACAAAAGGGAATTCTCCTCTTTGATATTGGCATAGCTGATACAGAGTTTGTATGCCTGGTCAAAGGCATTCTCTATGCTTTCGCTGCCCGAAGTGATCAGGATGGAGTTAAGCCCCAGCCTTTTTGCGGTCGTATTGGCAATCATGTCGCACAGGATCATGCGGCATCCGTTTTTCTTTAATTCCCGCAGTGTGGATTCCACCTCATTTTCATTGTGAATGGTCACAATGTCTATCTTGTACTGCAGCAGGTCGCAGAGCAGGTGGGCGCTGCTGGTAATGCTTGGAAATCCCACTACGGCGTACTTGTCGGAATAGTTTTCAGCCAGCTTCATGGCCCTCAGGATATCATAGACGGACAGGCTGATTTCGATGACAGGTATGTGGGTCACCTTGCCAATCATTTCCGCCGTACCGCCCCGGGATATGATGACGTCATAGTTTCCCTGGATATTTTTCTGGGCAATATCAACCCCCTTTTTTAAATCCCCCACATACACATCCATTTCCATCTGAGGTCTTTTTCTGGCCAGCTTTTCCATTACATTCTTCATTGCTTCATAAGGGGCGATTCCAAGGACTTTAATCTTAGGTGGTTCCATATAAGCACCTCCACTGTTTCTATCTGAAACAATTGTAACATAATTGAACAGATAAATCCAGGGGGAGAATTAAAATGTTTCATATATGAACATTTATAACGAGAAAAGCAGTTGAAAACCTTGAAGATATTTAGTAAACTGAAACAGAACTAAGAGAGAAACAAAAAAACTAAACTTGTATGTTCATAAATGCAACATACGGGGACTGGCGGTGATTAAGTGATAACCTTACTGATAATAGCGGATGATTTTACAGGTGCCCTGGATACAGGGGTCCAATTCGCAGCGGCCGGCACCGTTGTGAGGGTGGTTACGGACACCGGGTATGATTACAGGAAGGCGGACGAAGGGGTCAGGGTCCTGGTAATGGATGCCGAGACAAGACATCTTGACAGCAGGGAGGCTTATGAAGTGGTATGGAATATCACAAAGAGGGCCATGGGCTGCGGCATACCATTTATTTATAAGAAGACAGACTCGGCGTTACGTGGGAATATTGGCAGCGAACTGACCGCGCTTTTAGATGCATCCGGGCAGGATATCCTTCCTTTCATTCCTGCATTTCCGCAGATGGGCAGGATTACAAGGGAAGGCATCCATTACATAAATGATGTTCCGGTAAAGGACAGCGTATTTGGGAAAGACCCTTTTGAACCCGTAACCTGTTCATTCATACCAGATATCATCCATCAGCAGAGCAGCATACAGGTGGAAGTGATTAAGGAAGAGGATGGGGACAACAATAAGGTCCTGGTGGAAGATACACAGGTCTTTGATGATGGTCCGCTGTCACGTATTGCTGTATATGATGCACGGTCACAGGAGGGGCTGACAGCAGTTGCTTTAGACCTGTATCATAAAGGCCGGCTGTCTGTCATGGCAGGGTGCGCGGGATTTGCATCTGTGCTTCCAGGGCTTTTGGGTCTGGAGGGCCGGGAATCCTATGCGCCGGAATTCATACCCAGGTTCCTGGCAGCCTGCGGAAGCGTGAATCCCATTACAAAAAAACAGCTGGATCATGCGGAGGGACATGGATTCGTCAGGATACGGCTGACGCCCAGGCAAAAGCTGGACAGAGGATACTGGAAAACGGATGAGGGGCAGACGGTTTTAAGGAAATGGATGCTTCAGTGCCAGATGGAACGCAGGTCGATCCTTGACAGCAACGATTATGACGGGACAGATGAGACTATGGAATATGCCAGGGAAAAAGGCATCGGTCTGGATGAAGTGAGGACCAGGATAGCGGATTCCATGGGTTATATCCTTAAGAACATGGTGGAACGCGGCCTTAACAGTACGCTTTTGATAACAGGAGGCGATACGCTTCTGGGATTCATGAATCAGATTAATGTCTGTGAAATGGAGCCGGTCTGTGAGATGGCGCCGGGAACCGTGCTGTCACGTTTTAAGATTAAGGACAATATGTATCAGGTCATTTCCAAGTCAGGCGGCTTTGGCACAGAAGACCTGCTGGTACAGCTGGCAGATACGATATTGGATAAGAAAGAGAGGGTATTATGCTGACACAGTACACATTAAAGATGCCTCATGTGGTTTACAGCGGTGAGGGGGCGCTGGACCATATCAAAGAGATAGCCGGGACATGCGGTGTAAAAGCAGTTGTATTCAGTGACAAGGGAATCAGGGCAGCCGGACTCCTTGAGAGGCCATTATCCCTGCTGGAGGAGGCAGGAGTGGAATATTCGGTTTTAGACGGACTGCCTGCAGAACCTTCCTGCGATGAGGCCCAGGAGGTCATTGATGCCTTTAAGGCAGAGAAGGCCGGGCTTATCATAGCAGTTGGCGGGGGAAGTGTCATGGATATTGCGAAGCTGGCCTCGGTCCTGTCAACAGATGCATACACGGTCAGGGACCTGCTTGAGAATCCCGGTCTTGCAGGAAAATGTGTCCCCAGCCTCATGATACCTACCACGGCAGGAACTGGTTCCGAAGCAACGCCCAACAGTATTGTGGCTGTGCCTGAAAAGGGACTGAAGGTAGGGATTGTCAACGATGCGATGATAGCTGACTATGTAATCCTGGACGGGGAAATGATTACAAACCTTCCAAGGAAAATCGCGGCAGCCACGGGCGTGGATGCCCTTGCCCATGCGATTGAGTGCTATACTTCCAATAAGGCCAATCCATTCAGCGATACATTTGCACTGGAAGCCCTGGATTTAATCCTTACTAATATAGAAAGGGCGTGTGATGACCCCGATGCCCTGGATGCCAAAAACGCCATGCTCATAGCCGCCTTCTATGCGGGCGCAGCCATAACAGCATCAGGGACAACGGCCGTGCACGCATTGTCCTATCCCCTGGGAGGAAAGTACCATATACCCCATGGCGTTTCCAATGCCATGCTCCTGGTCCCGGTGATGAAGTTTAATGAACCGGCCTGCAGGGACAGATTCGCGGCAGCCTATGACCGGGTAGCCGGAGGCAAAGGAATGCCCCAGAGGACACCGGAGGAAAAGTCGGCCTGGATCATACGCCGTCTGGATGAGATAGTAACCCATCTTGAGATACCGTCCAGTCTCAGGGAGTACGGGGTTGGGCACCAGGACCTGGATGCACTGGTGGAGGCAGGCATGGACGTCAAGCGGCTTCTGGTGAATAATATGCGGGAAGTCACCCCTGAGGATGCCAGGAAACTGTATATGGAAATCATGTAAAATGCAGGAATACAAAGATACATGTATCATGTTGGAATAAAAAGAATAGCAGGATTTGGCATAGAAGGAGGAGGAACAACAGGATGAAAAAGGTGGAAATCAAGGGAATTATCCCGCCAATCATTACGCCCATGAATGAAGACGAGACCATCAATGAAACGGAACTCAGGAACCAGGTCAACCGTCAGATCAGGGGGGGCGTACACGGTCTGTTCCCATTTGGGACAAACGGGGAGGGATACATACTAAGCGAGGCGGAAAAAGAGCAGGTCCTCAGTATTGTCATAGATGAGACAAAAGGCCGGGTTCCGGTCTATGCGGGAACCGGGTGCATCAGCACAAAGGATACAATCCGCCAGTCCAGGATGGCGCAGGCCCTGGGCGCGGATGTGCTCTCCATCATCACACCGTCATTTGCAGCGGCCTCCCAGGATGAGCTGTATGAGCACTACCGCGCGGTGGCGGAGGCAGTGGATATGCCCATTGTCCTCTACAATATACCGGCAAGGACCGGCAATGCCCTTGCGCCTGCAACGGTTGCCCGTTTAAGCAGGATTGATAATATTGTAGGGGCCAAGGACAGCTCCGGCAATTTTGACAATATGCTCCAATACATTGAACAGACCAGGGAGGGAGGCGGTTTTGCCGTGCTGTCCGGCAATGATTCCCTGATTCTCTGGAACCTTCTGGCAGGGGGGACTGGCGGGATTGCGGGCTGCGCAAACGTATTTCCGGAAGTGATGGCGTCCATTTACGATTACTTTATGGCAGGGGATATGGAAAATGCCAGAAAGGCCCAGGACAGCATCCGTTCCTTCCGCGCATGTTTCAGGTTCGGCAATCCCAATACCATTGTCAAGACAGCGGTGGCGCTTTTGGGATATCCGGTAGGAAAATGCAGGGCGCCGTTTAACCAGGTACCGGAAGAAGGGATTGAAGCGTTAAAGAAGGTCCTGGCTGAAAACCATGAGAAAGGGATGTGCTGACAGATATGGATGAACGTCTGATAATAGGAATCACAATGGGGGATCCGGCCAGCATAGGACCGGAGATTACGGTAAAAGCCCTGGCTGACAAAGGGATTTACGATAAATGCCGTCCGCTGGTCATCGGAGATGCCAATGTGATGGAGGCAGCAGTTAAGATTGTGGGAAAAGAGGATATCAAAATACATCCGGTGCATTCGGCAGAGGAGGCCCTGTTTGAGGCCGGTACCATAGATGTGTATGATATGGATCTGGTGGATATGGATAAGCTGGAACGGGGAAAAGTATCCGTGATGGCCGGAGAGGCTGCATTCCGTTATGTGGAAAAGGTGATACAGATGGCTTTGGCCGGAGAGGTTGACGGCACGGTCACCAATGCGTTTAATAAAGAAGCCATCAACATGGCGGGCCATCATTATTCAGGCCACACCGAAGTGTATGCTGATATGACAGGAACCAAAAAGTACACCATGATGCTGGCCCATGAGAATATCAGGGTGGTGCATGTATCTACCCACGTATCCCTGCGGGAAGCCTGCGACCGGGTGAAGAAGGAGCGGGTGCTGGAGGTCATACGCATTGCATACCAGGCATGCAGGGACCTGGGATTGGAACAGCCCAGGATTGGCGTGGCAGGTCTCAATCCCCACAGCGGGGAGAACGGTCTCTTCGGAAGGGAGGAGATTGACGAAATCATCCCGGCAATTGAGGCTGCCAATGCAGAAGGAATCCATGCAGAAGGGCCGGTCCCGCCGGATACAATCTTTTCAAAGGCCAGGGGAGGCTGGTATGATATGGTGGTGGCCATGTACCATGACCAGGGGCATATCCCACTGAAGGTAATTGGTTTTGTGTATAATCAGGAACAGCAGAAATGGGATGCGGTTGCAGGCGTCAACATAACCCTGGGGCTTCCCATTGTAAGGGCCAGCGTGGACCACGGGACGGCCTTTGACCAGGCAGGACTTGGAATCGCCAATGAGTTAAGTCTGATAAATGCCATTGATTATGGCATTCGTCTTTCAAAAAGCAATAGAGCAAAAACTGAAAAAGAACATTAGACGGAGGGTTAAGTAAATGAAAAAGACAATGAAGAAATTATTCGCATTTGGTATGGCAGGCATCATGGCAGCAGGGCTGGCAGGCTGCTCCGGTTCAACCCAGGCAACCACTGCAGCTGCGCCGGGGACAGAAGCACAGGCTGGGACACAGGCTGAGGAAAGCGCAGGGAGCCAGGCAGGAGGCGCTTATACGGTATCGGGACCGGTTGAGATTACGTTTGCCACACAGGACGTAGGGACCACTGCATATGTATATGCATCTACCATGGCAAACCTGTTTACGGATGCATTTCCAAACGGCTCTGTCATTGATGTGACCACCACATCCCCGGGCGGCGTGGGCTCCCCTGTCATCCTTGAAAATAACCAGTGTAATGTGACAATCAGCAACGGCGCGCCTGCCAAATGGGCATGCGATACAGGAATCCTTGGGAATCCGCCAACAGAAAGCGTGAGAGGACTTGCAGGCGGCCTGGACAAGGCAATCCTCAATGTAATCTTTACCCAGTCATTTGTTGATAAGACAGGCATCACCACGGTTGAGGAACTGGTTGCCCAGAAGTATCCGGTCCGCATAGCAGTTAAATCCTCCGGCGCATTCGGTGAGCTGGCCTGCAATAAGGTCCTGGAAGTGCTTGGTGTGAGCTATGAGGATATTGAGTCCTGGGGAGGAAGCGTGACCCAGACAGGCTCCGATGCAATTGTCAGCCTGTTAAAGGACGGCAAGGCAGATATGACAATCGACCATATTGCACCGGGACAGTCCGCGACTTCTGAGCTTTGCATGACAGCAGACATGTATTTCCCTCAGTTAAGTGACGATACCCTGGAAAAGCTGACCAAGGAAGGCTTTGATTATACCGCTATTCCGGCAGGGACCTGGTCAGGACAGGACACGGAAATCAAAACAGTGGGTTCCCCCCAGGTAATCCTTGTATCCGCTGAGCTGGATGATGCCACCGTATATACAATGACAAAGGCTTTGTGTGAGAACAAGCAGACACTTGTGAACGCAAGCGCTGCCCTGGAGGCATTTGATCCGGAGACCGCATGGGAACCCATTAAGCTGGGCGCTCCCATCCATCCAGGCGCTGAGGCTTATTATAAGGAAATGGGTTATATGGAATAGATGACATTTGTCTGACGGAAAGGGGCAACTAATGGAAAGAGTAAAAATACCACCCAAGAAAATGGCCTATATTGCAATCGGTACGGTGTGGATCCTGTTCCAGTTATATCTGGCGCTGGTGTCCCCGCTGCATCCCATGCTGCAGAGCCCGGTGCACCTGATGTATGCGCTGCTCATTGTATTTCTCAATAATCCGGCTGATAAAAAGACCAATAAGCCGTGGATGAAAGCTTTGGATATACCGATTTATGCGGGCATAGGCTTTGTCCTGTACTATGTGATTGCCAATACTGCACGGCTTACCTCCCGCGTGCAGTATGTATCACCTGTTACGTTGATTGATAAGATTGCCATGGTGGTATGCATCATCATACTTCTGGAGGCGGTCAGAAGGACATTGGGAACCATTTTGTTTGGATTTATCCTGTTCTTCATTGTGTATTTCTGGTTTGGAAAATATTTCCCATCCATATTCCGGTTCAAAGGGACCAATATGCAGCAGTTTACGGAACTGATGACCATGGGTTCCAGCGGTATTTACGGGACGCCGCTGTATACGTCTGCCAGCAGCCTGTTTTACTTCATGCTTTTTGGCGTATTCTTTTCCGAGTGCGGGGGCGGCCAGCTTCTCATTGATTTGGGCATGAAGGCGTCCAAGAACGGCGCAGGCGGTCCGGCAAAAGCAGCTGTCATCTCATCCGGCCTTATGGGAATGATTTCAGGAAGCGCGGTTGCCAATGTTGCAACCACCGGTGTCATGACAATCCCCATGATGAAGAAGACCGGTTATGAACCGCACCAGGCAGGCGCCATTGAAGCAGTTGCCTCTACCGGCGGGCAGATCATGCCTCCAATCATGGGCGTGGGCGCTTTCATCATGGCGGAGATGCTGGGGGTCCCATATAAGACCATTGCATTTGCCGCATTGATTCCTGCTATTGCCTATTTTATGTCCGTGTTCCTTCTGGTTACTTTCATGGCTGATAAAAAGAGCATGACAAGCGGGGCACAGATGACCGAGGCAATCCAGACCGAAAAGATACTGCCAAGACTGTATCAGATCATTCCTGCCATAGTGCTGGTTTACTACATGATATCCGGCGCATCCCTGATGAGAAGCGGCATGATGGGTATCTTCACCTGCCTTATCATAAATGTTGTGAGCAAATTCGTTTTAGGCGGAAAGTACTGTGTCAGCCTTAAGAAATTGGGGGAAACCGCTCTTCAGGGAGTGAAGCAGGCTTCTGAGATTGCTGTCCCCACGGCTGCGTGCGGAATCATCATCGGCGTTGTCATCCAGTCCGGTCTGGCAACCAAGGTATCCAAGCTCATAGCCAATGTAGGTTCCAGCTATTTAATCCTTGCACTTTTGATTACAATGTTAGGATGCATGCTTTTAGGTATGGCGCTTCCCACGGTGGCGGCTTACCTGGTGGCAAATGTCCTGTTCGTGCCAACCCTGATTGGCCTTAACATCCAGCCTCTGCAGGCAAATATGTTTGTGTTCTATTTTGGGATCATGGCCCAGATCACGCCGCCTGTGTGCGTGGCTTCCTTCACTGCGGCGGGCATAGCGGGGGCGGATTCCATGAAGACGGGACTGACAGGTTTTGCGTACGCATTAGTAGCGTTCCTGGTACCGTTCATTTTCATATATGACCCGTCCATCCTCCTGGTTGGGACGCCCCTTGAGATTGTCAAGGGAACCCTGATCCTGTTCCTCGGCACATACCTGCTGGCATCCGGAATGGCGGGATTCTTCCTGGTACCGTTAAACAGGATAGAGAGGGGGATCCTGCTGGCATCCGCAATCCTGATTATCATTCCTGAGACAATCACTGATATCATAGGAATCGCGGTGGCAGTCACATTCTTTGTAATCTGTTCAGCAAAGAAACGGAAATTCTACAGTAAAGAGAGAGAAGAAAGTAACGTCGTGGCGTGATGGGGATGATGGATATGTTAAAAGGAAAATCTGCTATTGTCACTGGTTCCAGTAAGGGAATCGGCCGGGAGATTGCCCTTGCTTTGGCGGCAAACGGCGCTGATGTGGTGATTAACGGCAATGATGAAGAAAAGTTAGGGTGTGTGAAGGCAGGGATAGAAGCCCTGGGGGTAAAATGCCGTGTGGTCAGGGGGGATATCTCTGACAGCAGTACGGCCGCCAGGCTTGCCGCCGCCTGTATGGAGGCCTTCGGAAAAATTGATATACTGGTGAACAACGCAGGCGTGAACAGCCGCATTCCCTTTCTGGAACTGACAGAGGAGGAGTGGCACAGGATGATGGGAATCAACCTGGACGGCGTATTCTACTGCTGTAAGGCCGTACTCCCCCACATGGCAGAGAAACAGTCGGGAACCATCATCAATATATCGTCCACGGCCAGCAAGACAGCCCATGCCAATGCATCCATATGTTATGGGGCCAGCAAGGCGGCGGTCAATTCCATGACCCAGAAGCTGGCTTATGAGATGGGGCCGTACCATATCCGGGTAAACGGCATCTGCCCAGGTCCCATTGAAACAGACATGTCCCTGCAATGGACAAAGGAGTACCGGACAAATGTGGTAAAGAAAATACCCCTGGGAGTTCTTGGAACCACGAAAAATGTGGCTGATGTGGCTGTTTTCCTGGCTTCGGACATGGCGGGTTTCATAAACGGGGAGACAATCAACGTAAATGGCGGAAGCTACATGAATTAAAGGACAGGCTTATGGTAATTGATAAAACAGAAAACATATTATTTTATACGTCCATGGTTCCTGCCCTCCGGGCAGGAATGGAGGCAGTCAAGGCAATACAGAAGCTGGAGCCGGGCAAATATAAGTTTGACGGCGGTTTCTTCAATGTACAGACAGGCGGTACGAAACCCATGGACGAGGGTACATTTGAGGCGCACCGGAGATACATTGATGTCCAGATTGTGGCTGAAGGCTGCGAGGAACTGGCATGGGCGGATGTGTCGGATTTAAAGACAGTGATTCCTTATGACAAGGAGAAGGATGCGGAAAGACTTGAGGGGGATACCGGGAACCATATACGTGTGGATAAGGGGATGTTCTATATTGCATTCCCCCATGACGGGCATAAGCCTGTTTCCCATACGGATGAACCCCACTCTTTTACCAAAATCGTTATGAAAATACCTGTAATGAACTAGACGGAGGGATATATGGCAAAAAAGCATGATGTTATCATTGTAGGCATGGGGCTTGCGTCCCTGGCAGCAGCAGCAAGGCTTAATGAACTGGGTGTAAAGGATATCGGTATTTACACTACTGCGTATGGCGGCACGCCATATATTGCGGCAATTAATTTCGTCCTGCCGGATAATCCTTACGGGGACACCATCGGGCAATATAATGATGATATGATTCATGCAGGATATGGGATTAATAATAAGACACTGGTTCAGGATATGGCGGCCAGCACCATGGAGGGGTACAAGCTCCTTCGCCGCTGGGGCGTGGAATTCGCAAAGAATGAGGATGGGACAACAAAGCTGAGACATCTCTCGGGCCATACATATCCCAGGTCCCTGTGCTGTACCACCGAGCTTATTGGAGTGGAGATTGTAAAGAAGCTGGTAGATGGCCTGGAAGAAAGAGGGATTCCGGTCCATATGGGATATGAATGCGTCCGCGTCCTGACAGAGGATGGGAACGTCCGCGGAATCACGGTAAAAAATCCGGAAGGCGGAATTGAAAATATTTATGCGCCTGTTGTGGTGGCTGGATGGGGCGGCGTGGGAAACCTGTTTGGGGTTTCCACATACCCTGGAGATATCAAGGGCAATACTCTTGCCATTGCAAAGGAAGCCGGGGCAAAATTGGTTGATATTGAATTCCTGGAATATGAGCCAATGGTTGTTATGAGCCCGCCCGGCGCAGTGGGGGAACCCTGCCCCACCGCCATGCTGGGGGAGGGCGCCTATCTTCTCAATTCAGAGGGGGAGCGTTTCATGTTAAAAGTAAGGCCTCAGGGAGAAGCCGGTTCCCCTAAGACCTTGATTAACAAGCAGATATGGAAAGAAGTCGATGCAGGAAGGGGCACGCCCCATGGAGGCGCATGGGTGGACCTAAGGCATATTGACAGGAACGTGTTAAAAGCCTATCCTTGGTTCTTCAACCGCCTGATGGACAACGGGGTGGACCCCAATAAGGAGTTGGTGGAGGTAGGCCCCATGGCCCATAGTTTCTCAGGCGGGATTATGGTGGATGGGAACTATGAGTCCACTGTAGCTGGCTTCTACGCGGTAGGGGAGGCCTGCGGCGGCGTACATGGGGCATGCAGGTGCGCGGGCAACGCGGCCAGCCAGGCCACGCTGTCAGGATTTATCTGCGCCCAGGCCATTGCCGGGATAAAAGACCTCCACACCGGATCCGTCCGTGACCTTCCGGCAGAGTATAAGGAGGATGCAGGCGTATACGGCAGGTATGTCCCGGAGGCAAAGGAAATTGCGGTAAAATCCCTGGGAATCTACCGCAGGGGAGAACATCTTGAACAGGCCAGGGCGCGTCTGGATGAAATGCTGTCAAAGCAGGAGTTAGGGAACGATACGCAGGCGTTGCAGGTTGTCCAATCCATCCGTTTGATGGTAGAGGCGGCCTGGAACAGGAAAGAAAGCCGTGGAACACATATGAGGCTGGACTATCCGGAAATGGTTGAGGAATATGAAAAGGAGTTTGTGGTATAGGTTAGAAGGCTGCCATTTTACCTTAACTTAAACCTCCCCACCAAATCCTTAAGGATCTGGGCCTGGGCGCTTAACTCCTCGCTGGCTGCAGCGCTCTCCTGTGCGGTGGCGGAGTTTGTCTGGACAACGGCTGATATCTGGTCAATGCCCTCTGTTACCTGGGCAATGCTCCGGGCCTGCTGTTCTGCGGCGCTGTGTATTTCCTGGACATCATTGGACACTATCCTGGACTCCGTGACAACGGACAACAGGGACTGAGCGGTTTCATCAGCTATCCTGGCCCCGTCCTTTACTGCCTGTATGGATTCCTCAATCATGCCGGTTGTGTCGTTGGCGGCTTCCGCGCTCTTTCCTGCCAGACTGCGGACTTCGTCTGCAACCACTGCAAATCCTTTTCCTGCTTCTCCGGCCCGGGCAGCTTCAACAGCTGCGTTCAGCGCCAATATGTTTGTCTGGAATGCAATATCCTCAATGGTCTTAATTATTTTTCCTATTTCGCCGGAGGACTTGTTGATGTTTTCCATGGCCCGTATCATCTGCTCCATCTCTGCCTTGCTTTGATCCATGCGGAGACTGTTTTCCTCTGTCTTGGCGCTGGCGCCTGCGGCCTTTTGGGCGGTATTGCCCACATGGGCCGATATCTCATTGACAGTGGCGGCCAGTTCTTCTATGGAGCTGGCCTGCTCGGTGGCTCCCTGGGATAATGCCTGGGCGCCGCTGGAAACCTGGTCCGCCGCCGTACTGATTTGGGACAGGGTATGGTTAAGGGATTGGGTGATGTTGGTGATGGAATCCTGTATGGGCTGGAAATCACCTTTATAATTTTTATGAAAGTCAATGCAGAAATTCCCCTGTGACAATTCCCCAAGCTGAAGGGTGATATCGGTTATGATATCCCTTAAATCTAAAACAGTCTGGCTCAGCGAGCTGGATAAAAGACCGGTTTCATCCTTATTGGCAGATATGCTGATCTCTGACTTTAGGTCCCCCTCCGCAAGCTTTCTGAGCCGCTCCGCCGTTGCCTTGATTGGATTGGCAATGGAAGTGGACAGACGTATGGCCAGGACGGAGGCGGCAATCAGGGCGGCGAGCATGATAAAAGCCGTGATGAACAGGGACTGGCGTGTTCCTCCCATAAAATCGCTTTGCACGATTGCGATATCAATGCTCCATCCATTGGTACCCGGCACAGGCGCGTATGCCATCATTTTCTCCTGCCCGGCATAGTAATAATCAGCAAATCCGGTATTCCCCTGAGTCATGCTGTACTCAATTGCGGCCAGGCGCTCCAGTTTGGAATCGGATTTAGCTTCTTTTTGTGTATTATATTTTTGCAGCACAAGATTATAATCCGCAAAGCCGATGGTGTCGCCTGATTTGTTCAGCACGGCGGCGTTGCCGGTTCCGACATGGATGGTGGATACCAGGTCAGACAGGAAGGACGCGCTCTTTCCGGCGATGATGGCGCCCTGGAATACATTGTTGCGCATGACAGGAGCTGCAAACAGAACCAGCATATCTTCAGATCCGTCTAACCGGACCGGGTCGCTGATAAAAGGACTGCCGGTTGTTTTTGCATGCTGGAAAGCCTCCAGGCCGGACATGTTTTCCCTTGTCTCCAGGCTGATGCCGCTGGCATCGGTCATGATGATAAGGTCAAAACCGCTGTTATCCCTCAGGCTGTGGAGCTGGTCTATTTTACTGTCCCGGTCAATGTCGCCCCATAATACGGAATTATATGCGAATTCCTTTACGAGGTTCATCTGCGCTTTCATCTCAGCAGAAACCTGGTTGGCGGCAATCACTACGGCTTCCTGCAGCGTCTGCCGCAGCGTGCTGACCGTACTTTGGTAGTTCATTACGCTGGCCGCGCCTCCGGTGATGAGAAGCGACACAGTGGTAATCAGTATGATGCTTGATAGTATTTTTGCCCGGATTGTTTTCATGGCCTATATTACCTCCCCTTATAATAAATACATGATGTACTTATATAATCGTCATATTCCTGAAAATCCTAATATAAGTAAAGGGGGGTTTTTTATTTCTTTTGCCTTTTGAGGCCATTTGTGCTATAGTGTAACCAGTTTATATCAAAGGAGAAATGTGCAATGAAAGACACTGCATTGGTAATCATGGCGGCTGGGATTGGAAGCCGTTTTGGAGGAGGAATCAAGCAGCTGGAACCAGTGGGGCCAGGCGGGGAGATCATCATGGATTATTCTATCCATGATGCCATGGAAGCAGGTTTTAACAAGGTTATTTTCATCATCAGGAAGGACCTGGAAAAGGATTTTAAGGAAGTAATCGGTAACAGGATAGAAAGGCTTCTTCCTGTGGAATACGCTTATCAGGAGCTGGATGCACTTCCGGCCGGATATGAGGTGACGCCCGGGCGCACAAAGCCATGGGGGACGGGGCAGGCCGTTCTTATGGTCAAGGGCCTGGTGGACGGACCGTTCCTTGTCATTAACGCAGATGACTATTATGGCAGGGAAGCCTTTAAGAAAATCCACGATTACATGGTAAATACCATGGATGCGGATTCCGATGTATATGACCTGTGCATGGGAGGTTTCGTGCTCTCCAACACCCTCAGTGACAATGGGGCGGTTACCAGGGGAGTATGCCAGGTGGATGATGACGGTATCCTTAAGACGGTCAACGAAACCTATAATATCAGAATGGCGGAAAACGGGCTTCTGGCAACCGATGAACAGGGCAATCCTGTCACTGTCAGCCCGGACCAGCCGGTTTCCATGAACATGTGGGGAATACCGGCCGGGTTCCTGGATGAGCTGGAAGCCGGATTCCCTGAATTCCTGGACAATCTGAAGCAGGGGGATATTAAATCAGAATATCTTCTGCCCAGAATCATCGACAGCCTGGTACAGTCAAAGCGCGCAAGGGTCACGGTCCTTGGCACACCGGACAAGTGGTTCGGAGTCACCTACAAAGAGGACAAACAGGCCGTGGTGGACGCTGTCAGGGCGCTGATTGACGCAGGCGTGTACAAAGAGAAGCTTTACAGCGAATGAGTAAAATAAGATATGATATTGTGAAAACGCAGTCATCCCGGGCTGCGTTTTTTTGTTGGGCGCGCGGATACTGTCAATCCGTGTGCCCCTTTTTCATGCATAAATTCAAAAGCCCAAGCCTATACTATAAAAACAGCCTTTATCAGCCAATGCATGCCAGAGCCTGTTTGAAAATTCATTCCCGCCGTCTGCACGCCCCACTTCGCGGTATATTTGGCCCCGATTCAGTCAGCGTAGCCCGCTACGCCTCCATCATCGGGACCAAATCTCCCACAAAGTGGGACGCACAGCCAACGGAAAGCAATTTTCAAACACGCTCTAGCATGCGCGGCAGGGCCTGACATTTTAATAAATTTCGGGTGGACAACTTGGATATGAGATTATGGAAGACATTTAACATACAAAAAAGGGAAGGCATTGCCTATTATAATACGCAGTCAGAGTTTGAGACAGAACAGTTTGCACTGCATTTAAACCGGCTGATCTGCGAGGAAATGACAGCAACGGGCAAGGACGGGGTAATGTTCCTGTGTATTGGCACGGACCGCTCCACCGGGGACAGCCTGGGCCCGCTCATTGGGCATAAGCTGCGTGGCAGGCGTCTGGCGGGGGCCGCGGTCATCGGTACCCTGGATAAGCCGGTACATGCCATGAACCTGGACCTTTATGCCAGATATATAAAGCTTCATTATCCGGATTACGTGGTGGTGGCCATTGATGCATCGGTGGGCAGCCCGGACCATGTGGGTTATGCCACCCTGGGACGCGGGGCGCTGCAGCCAGGACTTGGGGTATCCAAGAATCTGGAGGCGGTGGGGGATATTTCCATCACAGGAATCGTGGGCGGGGCGGGAAGCCGCGACCCGGTCATGCTTCAAAGCGTGCGGCTGTCCATTGTCATGAAGATGGCGGACTGCATCTGTGAAGGAATCTGCCTTGTCGAACGATTATGGGATAATGCCGCCATAATATGACAGAATCTGCATATGGAATCTGCTATGCTTGTACAGATTAAAGACAGCGGGGTGATTCTATGGGAGAATTATATGAACCCTTTCCAAAGCTGCCGAAAAATATTCGGCAGATTGGAGAACGGGACCAGGTTTTAAAATTATATTTAGAAGATTATGTAAATACGTACTTAAGACGCCTCCAGCCGGCCAAGGGGGCTGATTTGCGTGTGGGTCTGCTCCTTGGAAGCAGGGAGACCCATGAGGACACGCCCTATGTATTTGTGGATGGCGCCCTGGAAATGGATTCCGTTACCGAGGAAGGCGAAAAGGTGGTATTTTCCGAGGATGCCTGGAAAAAGGCATATCAGGATGTGGAGCAGATGTTCCCCAAACGGACGGTGCAGGGATGGTTCCTGTGCGGCGGGCCGGGCTGCACCTTAAGTCCCCTGACATACTGGAAACAGCACAGCCAGTACTTCACAGGCAAAAACCAGCTGATGTATCTCAACTGCGGCCTGGAGGGGGAAGAGGCGGGTTACATAACAT
>ERZ808029.402-NODE-402-length-26110-cov-4.196981_pt1 | contig 26110 bp, 23 predicted proteins | sample MGYA00380185_ERZ808029 | MGnify/ENA primary metagenome ERZ808029 (study PRJEB31490, sample SAMN06133404) | mouse gut metagenome | isolation source: M2_3 | host: mice | place: China: Chengdu | collected 2015-05 ... | reverse complement strand
CCGCCATCACCAGAAGAATGTACGCTTTCGCCAAAGGCAGCAGCAGATTCAAATACGCCCACTCTGCAAGGGCAATTAAAAACAGCAAAAATTCCATCCACGCAGCTGCTGAAATACTTCCCCCCGCCCATGCCGCCACCGGAAAATAACAGGGAAGAAGCACTCTCATAAATTCAATCTGCCGCATCAGCACTTTTCGCGTAATCTCCATACTGTCGGTAAAGGCTGCCGCAAGCAATGTAAACGCCAACAGATATGTCATAAAAAAACCGGTCTCTGACACCTTACTCCCAGTAAAAATATTGGAAAAATTGGCAAAGATGGCTCCAATCATCCCCAAAGCCAACAGCTCTCCTGCCAGACGGATTCCATGGGCAAGCTCCCGAAACAAGGCACCTCGAATCCCTGCAAGAATCATTCTTCCTGCCTCTTTCCCCTTTCCGTCCATAATCAGTTTTACCAGACTGGTAAAAGAAACTGCCTCCTGCTCTCCTGCCTCTCTTTGAAGAAAACGGTCAATCTCTCCCCAATCATCCCCATAAACTTCCAGCCCTGGCCATTGGATGTCCTTTTCCTGTGCTGCCTCTGACACCATTTCACCTGGCATCCATCCCCAGCCTGCCATCAAAATCACCACTGCCGCCATCATTTTAATCCAAACCGTCTTTAACATTGTCAGAGCCTCCTTTGCAGATTCTCCTTCTCTTTTACCATGCCTTCACTGTAAAAATCTCTGAAGCGTCTCCAAAAGAGCCAGCACAATCGGCATACTGACTGCCAAAATGGTAAGTTTTCCAAAAATCTCAATCTGATTTCCAATGGCTCCATAGCCTGCATCCTTGCAGATTCCAGCGGAAAACTCCGCAATATAAGTAATCCCCGTAATTTTTAAAAGGGTAGTCAGATAAACTCCGTTAATCCGGACCATATCCTGAATCCGCCTCATGGCATCCAAAATAACCTCCATCTTTTTTATGCCATAAAAGAAGATAAAACACCCGGCTGCAGCAGCCAGATAAGTCCCATACTCCCCTTTTACCCCTTTCAGCTCCACGGCCAGCATTACCGCTGTAATCCCTACTATGCTGATGGTAATAATTGTCATGCCCAACTCCCCGGAAAAGCATTTTACAATGCAAACAGACTTTTTATTGTGTCAAACAGCTCATAGATATAAGGTACCATCCAAAACAACACCAGAATCAGCCCTGCCAGACTGGTTAGAAATGCCTGCTCTTCCCGGCCGCTGTGTTTTAGGACCTGACAGATCACAGACACCAAAATCCCCACTGCCGCAATTTTAAAAATCAAGTTGACGCCCATTTACTCCTCCTTGCTTCATAAGGAATGGTTCTGAACCTACAACAGCAGAACTGCCAGAAACAATCCCCCCATCACCCCAAGGGCAAGATACAGCCTGCACCGTTCCTGTTTATGCCCTCGAAGCTCTCCTATTGTCAAATCCAGCTGTTCCAGATAAAGCAGCAGATTTCTCTCCTGCATTTCTCTGTCCAGAAATCCCAAATGTTCCCCCAAACCTGCCAGAGACTGCCGGTCTGCCTTTTTCAGAAAATCTGCTCCCAAAAGTCCTTCCACCTCTTCCTTCCAAATCTGGCAAAATGGCTCTCCCTGCTGCTTTTCCATCCGTTCTGCTGTCTTTAAAAACAGCTTTGACCACACTCCCTCGGTCCGCTGTCCCACGGTCTCAAACGCCTCCGGAAGAGGTGCATTGGCATAGAGAATCTGCCCTTTTAACAAAAAGATCATCTGACGAAGCTGTTCCAGGGCCGCAAGCCGCTCCCCATATCGTCCTGCCATCCAGAATCCATACCCAGAAGCTCCGGCCACCACCATCCCGCACCCTGCCATTTTCAGAAAAAATCCAATGGTCACAAACCTTCCCTCCCTGACAAAGCCAGTTCCTTTCCTTTGGAATCACATATCCGGGCCACATATCCAGGCCTTTTTTTTCCTTCCAATACCACATACCGCTCAAACCACTGTTCCTGTAAAAGTCTTCCAAGCACCGGCTTTTGCCGAATATCTTCCATAGAGCTTCCGTGAACCGTGGCAATCAACTTACACCCGCAGTTCATAACATATTCCATGGCCGCCAGATCTTCCCGGCTTCCGATCTCATCCACTGCAATCACCTGAGGAGACATGGTGCGAATCATCATCATCATACCCAAAGCCTTGGGACAGCAGTCTAAAATGTCCGTGTGGATTCCCAGCTCATTTTGCGGCTCCCCCTGATAGCAGGCGCCGATTTCCGACCGCTCGTCCACCACGCCCACAGTCAGTCCCCCGTTAAAACCAGTACCATCTGAAATCTGCCGAATCATATCCCGCAAAAGAGTCGTCTTTCCGCTTCGAGGCGGGGAAAGAATCAACGTATGTAAAAATTCCCCTTTTTCATACAAATAAGGCATCACCTGGTTGGCACATCCCTTCACCTCATGGGACAAACGTACATTCACAAAAGAAATAAACTTCATGCTGCGAATGCCCTGATTGTCTGATACTGTTTTTCCCGCCAGACCAATCCGGTGTCCTCCCTGAATGGTAATAAATCCTTGTTTGATTTCTTCCTCAAAGGCATACAGAGAATAGCTGCTGATATATTCTAAGGTTTCCTTCAAATCCCTCCGGCTGACCAAAAAGGCGTCTCCCGGACTTTTACTTAATTTTCCTTCTGGAGTAATATAACATTCACGATTGTTTTGAATCATAAGAAGCGGTCCCTGAATCCGCAGACGGATTTCCTGGACATTTTCAAAATCCACACAGGTCCACTTTAGAATAGTTCGGATATCTTTAGAAAAAATTCGAATCAACTCGTCCCATTTTCCGATCAAAAGTCCCTCCCTTCTCTTGTGCCGCCGCAAGCCTTCACAGCCATAAATGAATGATCAGACATGCTCTAATACAATATATGAAGAGAGGGACAAAATATACCAACATCAGCTGCCAGAAGGCAAAACTGCCGGATTTGCCAAAGCGCCGGACTCGTCAAAATAATACAAGATTCCGTCAATGATCTGCTCCCCAGTTACCATGGACCCTGACGGATTCCCTGCCTGATCACAGTAATACCGGTTTCCTTCCCAGTCAATCCAGCCAGTTTTCATGTATCCCTGACCGTCAAACCAATAATACTTCTGATCTGCCGGGTCCCTAAACCAGGTGTCTGTTGGATAAGAGCCGTCTCCCCGACAATATCTCCAGCCTTTTTCATCCTGTTGCCAGACACCTTTTTTTATCTCTCCAGGCCCTTGATTTTCCGGCTCCTCCTTGCCATTTTGATTGTTTTCTGCAAACGATTCGCTGACATAAAGTTCATCCGATTCCTCTGACCAAAAACCGTCCACATTTTCCCGGTCCACCTTTTTCACTGTGGCCCGAACCTTAAACATGTAGGTTCCTTCTTTCACCATTTTTTTCTTCAGATTGTAGCTGCTTTTATTTTTCTTTACCTTAATTGGTTCTCCCTGCCGCCGTTCGTCCCGGTACAACTGAATTTCGTAACCATAAGCCCCCTCCACTGGTTCCCATACTGCCTCGGCTTTCTTGTTGCCATTATCGTCCTCCTTCCAGTGAACTCCCGTCACAGTATCCGGCCGGGTTCTGCCCCATACATTGGTGGCTGCCGTCACAGACAAGAGAAACCCGGTCATAACGACCACCAGTCTTTTTGCCTTTCCCTTTTGTCTCATAAATCCAATCTCCTTTCTCCCCAACTGCTTTTGCTTTTCTTTCCCCAAAATATTTTTCCCCTGTATTTATTATACCCCTCGCCATAGCTCAAATCAAGTGGCACAATTCAGATTCCATGTGTTAAAGTCTTTTCTTATCTTTGTCCTTTCGATTTTACTTAGGAACAATCGTTAGAACACTATGACTTTTTACATACCTGTTTTCGGTCCGATTTCCTTTTTATCCCACATTCAAAAAAGAGACCAAAAACACCGTAAAATCGGTATTTTTAGTCTCTTTACTAGCTGGGCTACAAGGATTCGAACCTTGAAAATGACGGAGTCAGAGTCCGTTGCCTTACCGTTTGGCGATAGCCCATCGCTACAACGATATTCATTATAACGGATACTTTTAAATTAGTCAAGCCTTTTTTCAAGATTTTTCAAAAAAATTATGTGGCAGTTTCCGGCTCCTGTTTTGTCTCCTCGGAACCACGCTCTGTCTCCAAAGGAGAGTCTGTCTCCTGGCTCTCGTATTCCGATGATTTGGAGGCCTCCGGCTGGTCCGGCTCTGGTTCCACCTTTTGCTCTGCCGTTGTCTCCTTCTCTTCCTCCCCATCTTCTGTCTCGTCGGTATCTTCCTCAATCTCCTGGGCAATCTCCGGCTTTTCAAAATATCCCTTTACAGTAACAGCTTCCTTTTTGCCAGCTGGTGTCAGACCTCCCAGCACAAAAGTATAGCTTCTGCCCCCTTCCAGACCACTCACCTCAATGGAGCAATCAGTTCTGGAAGTCTCTGCAACCACAGCTGCATAAGAGTTTCCATCCTCATCCCGCACAACCACCGACGGCTTTTTCCAGCTGACACGAGCTGCAAAATACACATAGACCATGCCATCTTCATAATCTACATAATCGATCTCCACCGGTTCGTCAAAAACTTCTTCCTCTGTCTCTTCCTCCCAATCGGTAGATTCCTGTGTTGTGGCAGTCTCTGGTTCTTTTGCCGTGGTCTCCGGCTCCGGAACCGTCGTCGGACTGGTCTCTGGCTCTGTAACTGTCTCAAACGTCTCTGGTTCTGTGACTGGCTCGGTCTCGGTCTCCTCCGCTGGCTGTGGTGTCTCTGGTTCAGTCTCTTCCGGTTCTTTTACCTGGTCCGCCAGCTCTCCCAATTCGTAAGAGCTTTCTGCAATTCTTCTGGCAATCTCCTCCATGGTGAGAGAAGAAAGCTCATCCATATCTTCCATATCCAAATCCGGATTCTGGTCAATCAGTTCTTTCAAAAAATAAGCCTTGCCGTAAGAAATGTGATACTGCTGCGCAAGGTCTTCCATCTCCTCATCTTCAATCACCTGTTGGTCATAAACCACTGCCTTCAGCTGATTTTCCTTTAACGTCTGTTCAATGTCCTCCACTACACTAGAGCGCAGTTCTCTGGCCTTTCGCACACTGTCATTGCTCACCGTCACCAAAATTGCATTGTCCAGATCATTCAAATACCCATGAGTAACCATGGAGCCAACCACTGCATTGACTGCCACATTTAAGTCTACCCCTTCCAGGTCCATATCTTCCATAATCACCAAAGCCTCCGCATTCAAGGCCCGCGCCTCCAGCACCCGCGCCTTCCGGTTAATGGAAATCTCAATGCTGGGGTTTACATCAATGCCAATCACCGACTCCACCCGCTTATTTTCCATATGGTAGTGAAAGGTTCCTCCCCCCATAAAGATCACACATATACAGGCGGCCGCTGCTGCCGCAAATCCGCGCATACGGCGCTGAAGCCGAAGAATTGCAGCATGAGCTTCCATCTCCTGACCTGGACGTTCTGTCTGGGGAATGGATAAGTCAATTTTGTCAAGCACATTCGGAGTAAGAGCGTCCACGGCCGACTTTAAATGCAGCTCAAGCTGTCTGGTATTTAGTTTTGTCAAGTCGGTTTTCCGTTCCAAGCCCTCTCACTCCTCTCTTAAATATTGTTTCAGCTTCTTGACTGCACGGTTGTATTTGGAAAGCACCGTGGCAAGAGGCATATGCAGACTGGACGCAATCTCCCGATGTTTCAGGCCCGCCGAGGCATGAAGCAGCACAATCTGCCGCTCCTCCTCCTTTAAAATCTCCAGGGCCGATTGGAGCACCATGGCATCTGCAAGATTTTCCAGCGGAAGACATACCTGTCCTGTCTCTTCCCCATCCAGCTCATCCAGCCCAAGATCTGCCTGACGCTTCTGCTCCCGAAACTTCATGTAACACAAATTCCGGGCAATGGTAAAAATCCACGCCAAAGGCTTGCCCTGAGATTGATAAGAAGCTGCTGATGTCCAGATCTTCAAGTACGTTTCCTGCATTACTTCTTCCGCATCCTGGGGATTCTTAATAATAGACAATATAAAACTGTAAACTGTCCGGTCCGTGTTATGATACAGCTGACGAAACGCATCTGCGTCACCCATACCCACCCGTTTTAAAAGTTCCTCGTCGCCCAATCGAATTCCCTTTCTGATAGTTTAATGCAACAGACCCTATTCTTATTGCACCATCTGGTAAAGTTTTTACTTCCAAAATTTTCCGTTCCAGGTTATTCTTCCGAATAATAGGTACATTCCATTGTAATAACAGCCTGATACCGCTCATCCTTTTCCTTCAGTTTCCTGCCAATCTCCTGTTTACATGCATCTTTCATCTGCTGTGTATACTCTCTTGGCACTACCAAATCAAAAATCACATTCATCCGCCGACTTCCCCATACAACCCGAAAATCATGCAGGGTCAGACGCTGATCCAGGCTTTTTAAAATTTCTTCTGTCAGCTGCCTTAGCTCTCTTGCCCGCGTGTCTGTGACAGACACCGGGTCCATGTGAATCACCAGAAAAATTCCCAGTTTCCTGGCTGCATCCCGCTCAATCCGGTCCACAATCTCATGGGATATTTCAATATCCACTTCACTTGGAACCTCAGCATGGATGGAAGCCATACTACGCCCCGGACCATAATTGTGAACAATCAGGTCGTGATTTCCCAAAATTCCCTCATACCCATTGACAAAATCCACAATCTTCTTATACACTTCCGGGTCAATCGGCTCTCCGATCAAAGGCTTTAAGGTATCCTTTGCAATGTTAATCCCTGCCACCATAACCAGAACCGAAACCGCCAGCCCCACCAGACCGTCAATGTTGACCTTCCAGATTCCAAACACCATAACCGACACAATGGTTGCCGATGTGGCCGCCACATCTCCCAGGGAATCCGCAGCAGTGGCAGCCATAACCTTGGAATTTACTTTCTTTCCCAGTTTCCGGTTAAACAATGCCATCCACAGCTTCACTGCCACAGAAAAAAACAAAATCCCCACAGAAAATCCGTCAAACACCATCTCCTGCGGGTGCATCAGCTTGCCCACAGAGGTCTTTAAAAGGGAAAAACCCACTTGAATCACAAGAAATGCCACAATAAACGCCGAAATATATTCAATGCGTCCATGGCCAAAGGGATGATGGGCATCTGCCGGCTTCTGAGCCATCTTCACCCCTACAAATCCCACAATGGAGGACACCGCGTCCGACAGATTGTTAAACCCATCGGCCATGACGGAAATGCTGCCTGTAATCATGCCGGCAAAAATCTTTGAGCCAAACAAAAGTAAATTGCAGCAAATCCCCACCACGCCGGCCATCAGCCCATAGGCGGCCCGCACCTCTGCCTGATCGGTCTGTTCATAATTCTTTACAAATTTTCTTACCAAAAAATCAGTCATAATCTTTCCGGCTTTTACTCACCTTTCCTGTCTCTCTCCCAATCCGTCCAGAAGCTTTTCCGGACAAATCGCTAAAGAAACAAGCAAAACTCATTCTTTACAAAATTCCTTGCAAAAATACCACCACTATCATAAGAGGCAGCACAAATTTCAGATAGTTCTGAACCCAGGCGGGCACTTTGGGACCAGCTCCCTCATTCGCCTCCTTCCGGTAGCGTTCCATGCCCCATCCAAATTCCCAGGTACAAAACAGAAGATAAATCAACGATCCCAAAGGCAGCAGCAGGTTGCTGACAATAAAATCCTCCAAATCCAGTATGGATGTACCAGCTCCCATAGGTTCAATGCTGCTTAATATATTATATCCCAAAGCACAGGGCAAAGACAGCGCAAAAATCAAAATAAGATTTAAAATTGCCGCCTTTTTTCTCTCCAGACCAAAAAGCTCCATACAACACGCCATGATATTCTCAAACACAGCAATCACTGTGGAAAGAGCCGCAAAAGACATAAACAGGAAAAACAGGCTTCCCCAAACTCGCCCTCCTGCCATAGAAACAAACACATTTGGCAAGGTAATAAAAATCAGGCTCGGCCCACTATCCGGATTCACGCCAAAAGCAAAGCAGGCAGGAAAGATAATCAGCCCTGCAGTAATGGCCACCAGGGTATCCAGCACAGCCACATTGACTGCTTCTCCCAATAATGTGTTGTTCTTTTCCAAATAACTTCCAAAGATGGCCATCGCGCCAATACCAAGGCTTAAGGTGAAAAAGGACTGGTTCATGGCAGCAGCAATCACATTTCGAATGCCAACCTCAGACATTTTCTGAAAATCCGGATACAGATAAAATTTCAGCCCCTTCAGTCCGCCTTCCAAAGTCAGTCCCCGAACCGCCATCACAATCATCAAAGACAAAAGTCCGGTCATCATCCACTTGGTAATTCTCTCCACTCCCTTTTGGAGTCCCATAGAACAGATAAAAATTCCAAGAGCCACCACGACTGCCATCCAGAATACATTGATTCCCGGTGAAGCCAGCATATCCCCAAAGAGAGCGCCAACCTGTTCTGCATCCTTCCCCTGATACTGTCCAACAAAAAAACCGTAAAAATAATACAGCATCCAGCCTGCCACAGTTGTATAAAACATCATAAGCATATAGTTGCCTGCCATAGCCACATAGCCATGTAAATGCCACTTTGCTCCTGGTTTTTCCAGAGCCTGGTATGCTTTTACCGGACTTTTCCGGCTGGCACGGCCCACTGCAAACTCCATGGAAAGCACCGGCACCCCCATAATCGCTAAAAACAGCAGATAAAACAGCACAAACGCGCCGCCTCCATTCTGCCCCACCACATAGGGAAACCTCCATACATTTCCAATGCCAATGGCACATCCGGCTGACAGCAGCAAAAAGCCCAGCCTGGACCGGAACGTCTCTCTTTGATTCATTGGTATCTACCTCCGCTTCTTATTCTTGTATCTTTTCTAATTTCTTCACACCTGTGGTCTGGACCCACATGCTAAGGAAAGGCAGTCCTCTGCATCCTGTGAGGACTGCCCTCCCTTTTATCCGGATATTATAAATCCGGAATTTATGCAATGATATTTATAGTAGAGTCATTAAGCCATCCGAATAATGGCTTCTGTAATCAACGACTTAAACTTGGGCGCTACCTGGTCTGCGGTCTCCTTTACTTCCACATGGCTTAACGGCTGGTCCGTCATTCCACAGCCCAAATTGGAAATACAGGAAATACCGCAAATCTGCATTTTCATATGATTAGCCGCAACCGCTTCACATGCTGTACTCATGCCCACAGCATCTGCCCCTAAAATCCGGCACATCCGCACCTCATGAGGAGATTCAAAGTTGGGACCTGTCAGCTGCAGGTAAGTTCCCTCCTGAAGATTAATTCCCAAATCATGGGAAGTCTCCCGCAAGATCTGGCAAAGCTTCTCATCATAAATATGACTCATATCAGGAAAACGCTCCCCAAGCTCTTCTATATTGGGCCCAACCAGAGGAGAAGGCACAAAATCCGAAATCTGGTCTGTGATCATCATAAAATCTCCTGCATGGAAATTAAAATTCACTCCCCCTGCTGCGTTGGTCAGAAACAAAATCTCTGCCCCCATCTGTTTCATCAGACGAATAGGCAGCACCACATCTTCCATGGAATATCCCTCGTAGTAATGAACACGCCCCTGCATGATCACCACAGGCACCTCTCCCACATATCCAAACACAAACCGTCCTTTATGACCGCTGACCGTTGACACCGGAAAACCACTGATTTCGTGATAATCCAAGGTGGACACTACTTTAATTCCATCCGCATAATCCCCCAGGCCCGACCCTAAAACCAAAGCCACCTTGGGACGGACGCTAACCTTATCCCGAATACTTTCATAACAATTCATTAACCGTTCATACGCTGCTGTCATCCCACATACCTCCTCTATCCGTCAATATAAAACCTTCCTGTCTCCACACAAGGCAAAAAGATGCCCCAAAAAACCAATGGCATTGCCTGTGAACAATAACATTATAACCGATATTTCCCAAAAACAAAACCCATTCTTTCTTGCTTTTTACATTTTTACATATTATAATGATAACCGTTTACAAAACAGCTCCGAAAAGAGAGGAGAACCATTATGGGTTTCGAATTTATCAACAAGCTGCCTACACCGGCAGAAATCAAAGAACAATTCCCCCTTCCCTCCCAATATGCTCTGGCAAAAGCCATGCGGGACGAGGAAGCAAAAAAAATCATAACCGGGGAAAGCCAGAAATTTATGGTTATCATCGGTCCCTGCTCTGCTGACAATGAAGATTCTGTTCTGGACTACGCCTGCCGCCTTGTAAAGATTCAGGAGGACACAAAGGACAAGCTTCTGATCATTCCACGGGTCTACACCAACAAACCCAGGACCACCGGAGAAGGGTACAAGGGAATGCTTCACCAGCCAGACCCGGAAAAGCGTCCCAGCATGGCAGACGGCCTTCACGCCATCCGTCATGTCCATATGCGCGTTCTTGAGGAAACCGGTTTATCCACAGCAGACGAGATGCTTTATCCAGACAATGTAAGCTATCTGGATGACATTATGTCCTATATCGCTGTGGGCGCCCGGTCTGTGGAGAATCAGCAGCATCGTCTGGTTTCCAGCGGCTGCCATGTGCCGGTAGGCATGAAAAACCCCACCAGCGGCGATCTTTCGGTTATGTTAAACTCCGTAAAAGCATCCCAAAGCAGCCATGAATTTATAATGCGGGACTGGGAAGTATCCACAGACGGCAATCCATGGACCCACACCATTCTTCGGGGCGCGGTCAACAAACATGGACAATGCCTTCCCAATTATCACTACGAAGACCTGATTTTGCTCCATCAGTTGTACATGGAACGAAATCTGAAAAATCCTGCCTGTATTGTAGATGCCAACCACTCCAACTCCAATAAACAGTATGCAGAGCAGGTTAGGATTGTAAAAGAAGTACTACACAGCCGCAGACACTCTAATGACATTCATAACTTTGTAAAAGGTGTGATGATCGAGAGCTACATTGAGCCGGGAAGCCAGAAAATCGGAGAACACTGCTATGGCAAATCCATCACAGACCCATGTCTTGGCTGGGAAGCCTCCAAACAGCTTTTGTATGATATTGCAGAAGTTCTTTAAGCAAATTTTGTCTGTATATCAACAGAAAAAACTTATGGAGACTCCGGGGTTATACTCCCAGAATCTCCATAAATTCTTCTTTTGTGGCCAGCACATCCCGAATACTCCCATCCGAAATAATCTCATCGGAAAGATGGGCTTTTCGCTCCTGCAGCCTTAAAATCTTTTCTTCTAGCGTATCTTTCATAATCAGCTTGTAAACCGTTACCACCTGTTTTTGTCCAATCCGGTGCGCCCGGTCTGTGGCCTGATTCTGCGCCGCCATATTCCACCAGGGGTCAAAATGAATCACAATGGAAGCGGACGTTAAATTCAGTCCTGTGCCGCCTGCTTTCAAGGAAATCAGAAATACCGGCGTCTTGTCTTCATTAAAAGAGCGAACCATCTCCGCCCGCTTTTCCTTTGACACAGAACCAGTAAAAAGGTAACAGCCAATCTTTTCCTGATCCAGCAGTTCTTTCAGTATATCCAAAGCCTGGGTAAACTGGGAAAATACCAGAACCTGATTTCCGGCAGCCGCGGCATTGCGGATTAATTCCATACAAGTATCCACCTTAGCTGACCCACCATGGTATCCCTCATACACCAGTCCTGGATCGCAGCACAGCTGTCTAAGACGGGTAAGGGCCGCAAGAATCTGAATCTTCCCGGTCTGAAATTCCTCTGCGCTCTGTTTCTTTAAAGAATGAACAAGCTCCTGTATATTTGCCTCATAAAGCTTTCTCTGTTCTTCCTCCATTCGGGAATAAACCACTTCCTCCAGCTTGTCTGGAAGCTCTTTTAGCACCTGGCTCTTTAATCTGCGCAGAACAAACGGCCGAATCATCCTTTGCAGACGCACCGTTATCTGCTCATCCAAGGAAGACACGATTGGCTGCTCATAATTTTCTTTAAACCGTTTGTAGGAATTTAAAATTCCCGGCATTAAATAATCAAAAATACTCCACAGCTCGCTTAAAGAATTTTCAATGGGCGTTCCAGTCAAAGCAAACCTTCGTTTGGAAGATATCCCTTTCACAGCCTTCGCTGCCAAAGTCAGATGATTCTTAATATTCTGTGCCTCGTCAATAATCATATAGTGAAAAGAAAGTTTCTCATACCACTCCCCATCCCGTTTTAAAAGATCATAGGAAGTTAAAAGAATATCCACATTCTTCCCGGACTGAATCAGCTGCTTTCTTACAGGCGCAGTTCCCACTACCGGAACCACAGTCAGATCAGGTGCAAAACGGTGAATTTCACTTTCCCAGTTGTACACCAGAGAAGCCGGACACACAATCAGTCCATAACGATTCTCCTTTTCCTCTTCCTTCTCTTTTGTTCCGTCCGATTCCTCCCGGAAACCAGCCCCTTCCTGTGTGATTGCAGGCGTTCTGTTATCTTTGGTGTTATACTCCTTCCCGGCAAGTAAAAACCCAATAGCCTGAACGGTCTTTCCCAGCCCCATATCATCTGCCAGAATCCCCCCAAAGCCTAGGTGGTCCAGAGTACACATCCACTTATATCCGAATTTCTGGTAGGGTCGAAGCTCTGCGTGCAAATTCTTTGGCACCTCAAAATCACAGTCTTCCACATTCTTAAAATCCCGCAAAAGAGCGCGGTAATCCCGATTTTTCCTTACCTCAATATCCGAGTTCTGTTCCCGCAAAAGCTGGTCCAGATAAAAAGCCCGGTATTCCGGCACATGGACCGAACCCTTTTCCAACTCCCCTATGTCAAGCTCTAGCCCTTCTGCCATCTCTGTCATAACTGCCAGAGCATTGTCCTCCATGGTCAGAAAACTGCCGTCTTTCAGCCGGTAAAATCGTTTTTTTCTCTTGTATCCAGACAGAATCTGGGCAAGTTCTCCAGCAGAAAACTGCTCCATATTCAACGTAATATCCAGCATTCCTCCACTTAGAGAAACTCCCACAGACATCTTGGGAGACCGGTAAACCTTTATGGCCTTTAATCGGTCTGTAATATAAACCTCCCCCATCTGCTGTAAAATCCCGATCCCGTCACTGACCAGACCATATACCAAATCTTCCTCTGTCTCTGGCAGTACATATATGCCACGCTTTACGTCCACAAGGGAAAAATACCGCCGGATTATACCGGCGGCCATATTCTCCCGCTCCACATCCCGGCTGGCTTCTTCCACTGTAGCCGGCTGAATCAGATTGTACTTCTCTTCCCCATATTCTGCATAAACCGCTGCTGTAATTTCCCCTTCCTGTTCATCCAGATAAAACTTCAAAATACAGGGCTTAGGTTCAAATTGACTTAAAAAATCCGGCTTTTCCACCTTTGACCTGCGCTCTAGCGCCGGAAGGGCAGAGGCGCAAAATCCATTTAAGTCCAAAGGATTAATCCAGAACGTCTGTTTTTTTCCGTTCAGAAGCCTTGCGGCCTCCCACATATCTTCCGAAAATTCTCTGCTGCACAGAAAGATCACCTTCTCTTTCTGTATGCAAAGCCTGTCCACACCAAAATATGCCGCTGCTTTCGGCACATGAAGCTGACATCCACCTTCTTTGGTTTCCTCCACAGAGAAAGAAAGCTGAGGGTCCTGTTCTACAAAGCGAATCTTCTCATTTCCCCTGTAATCTTCCAGCGCGCACTCTTTTCCTGCAAACAACTGGGCAAAACGCACCATCCGCTCCCCATCCAGCTGCATCATCCGCGACGTCAGACTGTCCCTCACCCGGTAAAAGGAAAAGGAATTTCCCATCTGACCATAATATCGGTTCAAAGCCTGCCGCTCCTGCCGGACACACTCCTCCAAAAACTGAAGCACCCTCCGGCTTTCCGGAGAAAAAACCTCCGGCTGATGATAAAATTTCAGCTTTTTTCCATACTCCACATGGGCCTGATCCCGCACAGCGTCCACCATAGCGGAAATATTTTTTACCACATAAAAATGATCCGCCCCAATTCGAAACTCTACTTGCCATCCCTGCCGGTCCCAGTAATGCAAGGTAGGAATCAGCTCCATTCGCCCTGTGACCTCTGCCTGGAAAAACCGAGATTTTTCTTTTGTGGAACGGGAACGAATAAAATCAGCCACCTGCCGGTCTGTCTCCTGAAGATTTTCCCGGATCTTCCAGCCCATAAATTCCGTCGAGCTTTCTTTCCCTGCCTGCCCCTGTTCCTGCTCCAAAAGCTCCAAAGCCGTCCCAACACAGTGCTTGCACATTCCGTTATAGGTATAAAAAGCTTCACACTCACAACTGTATTCCAGAAAATCGTCTGCAACCCGGTCATAAACCAATTTTACATGATACGAGTTGTCATGGCTTCCTTCCACCTGGGCCTCGGCCTCAATCAGACTTCCCTGATTTGCAGATGTAAACTCATGAACCAGTCCCCGCTTATATACCTGATTCCCCCTCGTATATGCTGGCGGGCCTGCATTTTCCCGAATTGGTTTTAAACTGATCATCCTGTCCTCCTCATTGGAAATCCTGCCCTATTCCAGAAGCGTCTGTACTGTAAAAAATGCTACCACAATCACCCCCAGTACAATACGATAATACCCAAACAATTTGAAATTATTTTTCTTAATATACCCCATCAAAAATTTAATCGAATATACCGACACCACAAATGCAATCACCATCGCAGCAATCAGATAAAAAAACTCCGTTCCGGTAAACATCCGCTCTGACTTTAAAAAAAACTTGACGACCTTTAAAAGGCTTGCCCCAAACATAACCGGAATCCCTAAAAAAAACGTAAATTCCGCTGCTGATGCCCTGGAGCAGCCCAGCAGCATGGCGCCGATAATGGTCACTCCAGAACGGGAGGTTCCCGGCACCAAAGCCAGCAGCTGAAAGCATCCAATATAAATAGCGGTCCGAAGATCCATCTGATTCACCCGCTGAATCGGAAAGTCCATGTCTCCCCTTCGATTCTCCACCATAATAAACAGAATCCCATATACAATCAGCATGGCCGCCACCACAAATCCATTGTGCAAATGGGCGTCCATCCAGTCATCCAGGGGCATCCCAATCAAAGCTACCGGAAGACAGGCGCAGGCAATCTGGAACCACAATATCAAAGTCTCCCGACGCTGCCTTCCCGTCTTTCCCCCGTCAAAAGGATTCAGTTTCTTAAAGTACAGCACCATCACTGCCAAAATCGCTCCCAGCTGAATCACCACCTTAAAAACATTCCAGAAATCCTCGGTCATCTTTAAGGGAATAATCTCCTCCAGAAGAATCATATGGCCAGTGCTGCTGATGGGAAGCCACTCGGTAAAGCCTTCCACGATTCCAAATACGATGATTTTTAAAAACTCAATGATGTCTATCATACCGTGCATTCACTCCTACACATTTTCAATCTGCCAGTCAATTGGCGTCAGACCATTCTCCTCCAAAAAATCATTGGTCTTGCTGAAAGGACGGCTCCCAAAAAATCCCCCTCTGGCAGACAGCGGGCTGGGATGGGGCGATTCCAGAATCAAATGCTTGGGATTGTTTAACATGGCTTTCTTTTTCTGCGCTGGACGTCCCCACAAAATAAACACAATCGGTCGGTCCTGTTCATTGAGAACCCGAATCGCTGCATCCGTAAACTCCTCCCAGCCAATCCCCCGGTGGGAATTTGCCGAATGAGCACGAACCGTCAGCACCGTGTTAAGCAGCATAACTCCCTGCTTTGCCCATTTTACCAGATACCCGTTGTTGGGAATCGTACAGCCCAAATCATCACGAAGCTCCTGATAAATATTAACCAGAGACGGAGGTATCTTTACATCCGGCTTTACAGAAAAACAAAGCCCATGGGCCTGCCCTACATCATGGTAAGGGTCCTGGCCTAAAATTACCACTTTTACCTCGGACAGAGGAGTAAACTCAAAGGCATTGAAAATATCATTAGAATCTGGAAAAACTTCATGGGTCTGGTATTCCTCTTTCACCTTTTCATACAGTTTCTTGTAATATGGCTTTTTAAATTCCTCCTCAAGCGGCGCCAGCCAATCATTTGTTATTGCTCCCATTTCTTTCTTATCCCCTTTCTTGTAATTTTCATTTATCCCTTTTACAGCCGGACAGTCACTCCCCGACTGTAAAGATAACCCTTTAACTGCTGAATTTCCAGCTCTTTATAGTGAAACAGAGAAGCAGCCAAAACAGCATCTGCTTTTCCCAAAGTAAGAGCATCATAAAAATGTTCCATGGTTCCCGCCCCGCCAGAGGCAATCACTGGCACAGACACTTGCTCTGCAATCTGTCTGGTCAGTTCATTGTCATATCCTGCCTTGGTTCCATCACAGTCCATGCTGGTGAGAAGGATCTCTCCCGCCCCCAGTTCATCCACTTTCCTGGCCCATTCCACCGCATCCAGCCCAGTATCCACCCGGCCGCCGTTTTTAAAAACATTCCATCCGGTTTTATCCGGTCTTCGCCTTGCGTCAATGGCCACCACCACACACTGCCGCCCAAACTTATCTGCTGCCTGACCGATTAGCTCTGGGGTGTTGATAGCAGAAGAATTAATGGAAATCTTGTCTGCCCCTTCTCTCAAAAGCCGGCGAAAATCCTCCACAGTCCGAATGCCGCCTCCAACTGTAAAGGGAATAAACACCGTTTTGGCCACCCGGCGCACCATATCCACAACCGTATCCCGTCCGTCAGAAGAAGCCGTTATATCCAAAAATACCAGCTCGTCGGCTCCGGCCTTGTCATAGGCCGCCCCGATCTCCACCGGGTCTCCTGCGTCTTTTAAATTTACAAAATTAACGCCTTTCACCACCCGCCCGTTATGTACATCCAGACAGGGGATAATCCGTTTTGTAAGCATACGTTTCTCCTTATTTACCTATTCCTGTTTTGTACATTTTTCCCTTATCCCATCTTTTGCATACGGACAAAGTTCTTCAAAATCTGAAGTCCCACGCTGCTGCTCTTTTCCGGGTGAAACTGACACGCCATCACATTCCCCTGCTCCACCGCCGCATGAATCCGAACGCCATAATCCGTAAACGCCGCCACCTGGGTCTCATCCTGGGCCTTCAGATAATAGGAATGGACAAAATACACATAGGCTCCTTCCTCCACTCCGGCAAAAAGCCGGCTTTTTGGACGAATCGTCAAGGAATTCCAGCCCATATGGGGAATCTTTTGTCCTTCCTGTGGGGGAATTTGCAGAATCTTTCCCTTTAAAATTCCAAGCCCTTCTACCCCTTTGCTTTCCTCGCTGCTCTCAAACAAAAGCTGCTGCCCCAAACAAATTCCCAAAAAAGGGGTTTTTCGGTCCACCACCTGATGAATCACATCCACCAGGCCATACTGGTGCAGCCTTCCCATAGCATCCCCAAATGCCCCCACTCCCGGTAGCACCACCTGGTCTGCCGCCAGAATTTCCTCTCTATTTCGGGTGATGGAAACTTCTTCTCCCAAACTCAAAAAAGCCTTTTCCACACTTTTCAAATTACCTGCATCATAATCAATAACTGCAATCATCCAAATCTCCCCTTTTCCCTGGGTCGTCAGCAAGAACCTTTGACACCGCCATACAGCCATCCTGTTCTCCGGAAAAATCCGTCCACATCAGTTTACCATAAATGCCCATATTTCACAACGCCTGACTGTGAAAAAATCCAATCTGCTGTGTATCCGTGACAGGAATCAATTTTCAGACACCCTCTAGTACCCACTTTACCGAATCCCCCAAAAATCCTTCCGTCCGGCCCTCCAGCTCTTTAGGAACCTGGGGAAACTTGCCATTGACCCGGCACAAAAACGCCTTCTGGTTAAAATATGCGGTCTTCTCAAAAGGAAACCGGATCACTCCCGGTTGATTAAATCCCACTCCAAGTTCCAAAATCATCGTCTCCCGGTTCAGGGTACCAGCCAACCACTGTGTATAGCGCTGCCACTGTGGCAGATACCCTTCTTCAATGTAAACCGGTGCATCTATGGTATTTCCAACCAGCAAAGCCCCGCAGTGAGGGCAGATTCCAGATGGAATCTCACCCGGCTCCCATATATCTTTGGTACATGCCCTGGAACACTGCTGCCAGGTCTCATTTCCGCAGGGAGCCACAATCCGCTGCCATCGGGTATCCTGCTGGATTTCTTTTTTGGGAAATACCTGGTCCATTCGTGCAAGCATTTCTAAGTCTGCCTCTTTGCAGGCCAAACCCTCTTCCCACTCCTCCTTCTGACTCACAACCACCTCCTGGCTGCTGCCTAAAAGCGTATCAAAAATCACCCCATCTGTGGCCATGGTAATGATAAAATAATCCTTATTCTTTACCCATTGGTAAAGGACCTCATATCCTTTTAAAACCTGTTCTTTCCTTTCTTCCTGCCCTTTGCAAAGCTTCCACTCCTCCCCCAGTCCAATCAAAATCCGCTCGCACCTTTCAAGACGCTCTTTCCACTGATTTTCTCCCATTCTCATTTCCTCCCTGACACAGTTCAGACACATTTCCTAAAATCAAACGATCCTCCCGGCAAAATCCCCCCGCTCATAAACCAGACGGTATCCTGCCTTGGCCACCCGCTTCTCAAGGCTGCTCAAACACTCTGCCGCCTCTTCCCCTGTGCTGATTTTATTGTCATACAGGTCGTACTTTTTCCGGTTCTGTAAAGGAGAAAGATTTGGCATCAGCACATTGGCTCCAGCAGCCAGTCCTTTCTCCCGCCCATTTCCATCCAAAGTTCCCAAAGCAGTGGTGGCTGGAAGCAATGCGTTTGGCAGCAAAATACGAATGACAGACAGCAAAAATAAAGTCAAATCCACACGGCCTGCAGGTTCTTTTCCAAAAGGCGTCTCATGGTGAGGCACAAATGGTCCCACACCAGCCATCTCTGGCTGCAGTTCCTGTAAAAACATCAAGTCTTCCACCAGACTGTCTATGGTCTGCCCTGGACTTCCCACCATAAATCCGGCTCCCACCTGATATCCCAGTTCTTTCAGCCAATAAAGACACTGTTTTCGGTTTGCCAGACTCATTTCCTTTGGATGAAGCCTCTCATAGTGGTCTTCTCTTGCCGTCTCATGGCGCAAAAGATACCGGTCTGCTCCTGCCTCCCGAAACCGCTGGTATGCTTCCCTGGACCGCTCCCCTATGGAGAGAGTCAAAGCACAGTCCGGATAAGTTTTTTTAATCTGGCTCACCAGCCAGACCATCCGGTCATCCGTGTACCATCCGTCCTCTCCTCCCTGAAGTACAAAGGTCCGAAAGCCCAGCTTATATCCGCTGGCACAGCATTCCAGAATTTCCTCCTCTGTCAGGCGATACCGGGACGCATGAGAATTATCCCTCCGGATTCCACAATAATAGCAATTATTTTTACAGTAATTGGTAAATTCGATTAATCCCCGGACAAACACTTTGTCTCCATAGTGCTGTTTTCGGATTCTAACCGCTTCCTCTGTCACTTTTTTAACTGCTTCCTTCTCTTCTGCACAGGCAAGCAGCTTTCTGGCTTCCTCTCTGGTAAGAGAACCTTTTTCCAAAAGAGGAGCTATGTTATGGTTCCAGTTCATTCCTGTTTTCCTTTCTGACAGTATCCAGTCTCACTCTTCCCCTTGCTCCTTCATCCCCCGAAACACAACGAGCAAAAGAATGGGAATGCACAAAACCACAGCCAGCATATACCGCATGGTCATACACGGACCCAGAGCCAAAGTCAGAATATATCCTGCCAGATAAAGAGGAAGAATCAAATAAAGATACCTTCTCTTCACCACAAGCACCACCATACAAACCAGGACGGTCCAGGAATAAAAAGAGGTGTAAAAGAAAATGGATAAAACCGGCAGCCATCTTTTAATGTGGAGATCCGTAAACCAGCTGTACAAAGACTTTAACGGCGGAATCAGACTATGGGTCTCCACCACATGCTCACTGTCAAAAGGAGGACTCATCTTATACTCCACATAGCAGCTGGAATCCCCTCCCAAATACCAGATTCCATAGGTATTGTACACGGTTGCCAAAATGTATTCTTTTGGATATTTCAGGCCCAGCTTCAGCCAAAGCCGGACAAAATCTTTTTTGTGGTCCATCAGGTATCTGCCGTCAACCGCCCCCTTAACCGGGTCGGAAAGGTAATATTTGTATTCTTCCAGTGCCTCCTCTGGTATAAACCGGAACAAATTCTCCTTGTCTTCCTCTTTCATTTCCTGGTTGTGGAACATATAGGTCCGGGCCAGATGCTGGAAGGGAACGCTTAGCATTTCCACAACACTCCCCTTGTTTGCCTGAAACCCAGTCTGTAAGGCAGTAAACATTCCCCGGATTCCCAATACCGCAACCAGCAAAACCAATGCCAGCTTTCCAATCATCCAGGCCCTTTTTCCCTTCCCCTTTTCTGCTGCCAGAGCCATAAGAAGACAGACCGTCAAAAACAAAAGGCCATAAACAGCATTATTTCGGTACAGTCCCATTAAAATTGTAAACACAATAAATAAGGCCAACCGCCATCCCTTATAGACTTCCCGGTTGTTTACCATATCGCAAAGTCCGGTAAAAACCACCAGAAACAAACCTGCAAAAATTACATCCTTGGTTGTGCTGATTCCCAGCACCGGGAAAAAGGGAAACAAGATATAAAACCCCATGGCAGCCAGACGCCATTTTTTTGAAATCCGGATTTTATACAAAAACCGCAGCCCAAATGCAATACACCCGGAAAAAATCAACAGCTGTAACAAGGCGTAAAGGGCAAGTCCCCCATTGTAAGAGCCAAAAATCCGATTTCCCGTCTCCAAAAGCCAGCCGCCAAGAGCCGAGTGGAGAATGGGGTGGTGGGTATTGTAATTGTGGTCCACATACATCGCCCACTGCCAGATCATATCATAACAATATAAACCTGGAAAAAAGGCAAGAAAGCAGGGAATGTAACCAGCAAACACGGCTAGCCAGGATTTTAAGAAAACCCGGTTCACATCTTTTAAATCCTCATTCTCCTCCTCTGTCTTTCCCTTCACCAGACGAAACAAAGGATAGAAAAAGGGTTCTGCCAGACAAGAAAGGGAGATTGCGCTGATACACATCCATAAAAGCCCGGTTACAGGGCGAAGCACCTGTTCGTCATTGACAAAAATCCGAAGTCCCAATCCCAGAACTTCTGTAAATGCCAGCAAAAAGGACAGAAAAAAGCTTGCCGCAGCAATCCGCTTCTCCTGATGCACATTCTCAATCATTTTCCCGGTCAATACCATAGAGACAAGAAAAACCATCCCGGAACACACCGTCTTGTTAAAAAACATATCGTCAAACAGCCCGTAAATACTCACCAGACCGCTGACTGCCAGAACATTGGCTGCTGAAAGAGCGATCTTTAGATTTCTCTCCTTTCGGTCATCTGATTTTTTCCAGATTCCCAGCATCAGAAAACCGCTGTATAAAAGAAGCCCAATCATAGGCAGATAACGAAAGTAAAGGACTTCCCGTCCCGTCTCTGCCCCTTCCTCAATCCGCTGCCCTCCTTTGGCGTAACGGCGAAAAGAAAGAAGCTTCTGTTTCTCTCCCGGCACTTCTATTCCTTCCAAAGTAAAATGGTAAGTCTGACCTTCTATTACCTTCTCTCCAAAAAAAGCCGTTCCATCCTCTTCAAAACAATAAAGTCTTCCGTCGATCTCAGCCAGACCTGTCACAGCAGCTCCGTCTCCGTCAAAGAAATACTGCTTTCCGTCTTCTGCGGTAAACCAGCCCTTTACCATCCATCCGTCTTCATCTACATAATAGTTTTTTCCGCCCTTTCCTTCAACCCACTGATCCCGAATCCGATTTCCAGAGTCATCGTAATAGCTCCATCCAGTCTCCTGTTCCCAGTCAGCAAAAACCCGAAGCGGGCAGCCTGCTGTAAATGAAAAAAGAAACAGCAGCAGTAAAATCTTTGATATCGTTCGTTTCATTTTTTCCTCTTTTCTGATATTCTCCCATAACCCTTACGCCTGTACCACTCCCACACAATCAAGACTCCTGTCAGCAGGGAAATCACCTCAGACATCCGCCACAAAAACGGCTCTTTGAAAAATACCTGCACTGTCCCTTCCTCATCCTCCAGGGCAACCCGGATTTTATTGTGTTCACTTCTGGAAATCTCCAGCTCCCTGCCCTCATCCTGAAAGGCATGGTATCCAGGATAATACAAAAGCGGCACATCTACATAACCTTGTTTAAAACCTGGATTTCCCTCATAGATAAAAGTGACCGACAGACCGTTTTTCCCTGCGCTTTTTAAACGCACCGGCTCTGACGAGACCAGATTCGGATTCAAACTGGATTTATCCGTTCCCGGATACAGATATTCATTCTGGTCAATGACTGAGCCAACTTCCTGTTCTGACCACACATAAGCTCTTTGCCGCTGATAATCATCTATAAAATACTTGGAAGAAATCATGGCAAGAAGCAACACAGTCACACAGGCTATTTTTCGTTTTTTCAGGTCAAATTCAAAAAAGCTCCAGAATCCATAAGCAGATGCCATGGCAAGGAAACAGGCGGCCAGTCCCACAAAACGCCAGGGAAACTGAACATAGGAGACAAACAGCCGGAAAAGAGAGCTTTTTGTCAGATAAGTCCAGGGGAACAAATCTGTAGCTGCAAATGCAAAAAATATTCCTGCCCCAAACAACACCTTTGCAGCTTTGTTATATTTTCTTTTTCGGATAAACCATCCATAGAAAAACAAGCCTGCCCCACATAAAAAGACAAGGCCCAAAGACGCCGGAAGCGCTCTGGATAAGTCCCGGTATACTAAAGTAGACTCTCCGTCAAACCGTGAAAAAGACTCCAGTACCAGGCCAAAAGGCTCTGCGCTCTCTCCCTCAACATACCGCTGCAGAGCGCTGGTATCAATATCTGTCCTCATGTATTGAAGCAATGGCAGCAAAAACCACAAATTCAACAAAACGGAAGCGGACACTGCCTTTACACAAGCCACAAAACGGCGGGGCGTAAACATTTGACGAATCCAGAAAAGTCCTGCCGCCACACAGATAATTCCCACCAGCATGGTGCTGATCAGATGACTCTGAATCACTCCCGTCAGTCCTAACGTCAGATAGAACCAGCTGCTTTCATCCCGAAAGAACACCTCATAAAACCCATAAATTACCAAAGGGAAAAATAACATGGCCATCATCTCCCCATAAGCGGCACGGGTATAGGCATTGCAAAGGCGGTAAGTGCAGAGTGTATAAATGACACTGCTCATACATCCGATTTCTTTTGACTCAAAAAGGCTGCTGCTGCACTTATACATCACGATGGCAGTTGCAAAATGAACAACCAGAAGAAACAGATGGACTGCTGCTGGAAGAGGCACTCCAATCCCGCTTAAAATTGCTGGCAGATACAGATAAACATTCGGGTAAAAAACCGGGTCCGCATACCCGTATCCATTAAAGCTAAAAGAATTTAACCGAACCGGAAACATTCCCTTTCCCAAAGATCCCCGTATTCCCAAAATCCGGTTCAGGTGAAACGACATGTCATGGCCCCGAACCAGATAAGGCAGAAACAAAGGAATGCTTACTAGAAATACAGCCCCGTAAATCAGCCATGGATAAAGACGGGAGGAACGATTTCTTGTCCAGAACCACAAAAGAACTCCACATATCAGCAACACAAGCCCAGGTATACGGCCAAGATAGTATCCCTGTTTCCATCCTTCCCCATCCTGCACCTGTCCATCCTCCAGATAATACCAATGGGCCTCCCTGGCCAGTCCTTCATGTAAAAATCCTTCTGGAGTAAAATGACAGTTCACTCCGCCCACCAGCCGGTCTCCAAAAAAGGCTGCGCCATTTTCCTCAAAAAAATACAGCCTGTCATCAATTCTGGCCAGCCCGATCACCATCACTCCATTTTGGTCAAAAAAATACAAGCTTCCATTTTCTGCCTGATGCCAGCCAGAAACCATGTAGCCCTCTTTGTCCAGATAATAAGTTTTTCCACTTCCGTCCTGAAACCATTCGTCCTTTTTTACCTGTCCTTCGTCATCCAGATACTGCCATTCGGTCCTCCGCTTCCATCCCCCGTAGGACAGAAGCGAACATTCCGCCGCGACCAGTATCAAAATCAAAAGGAATACTGCTTTTCTTAAATCGGTCTTCATCTTGTCCCTCCGCAGCTGTCTCTATCATGTCTTGTTCTTACAAGAGTCCTTACTGTTTCTTTCCAGCCGTCTCATTTGGAAGATGGCTTTCGTTTTTCCCCCGCAAATACACAAACCAGTACGCAGCCCCCACAAAAACCGCTCCTCCCACTATGTTGCCCAAAGTTACCGGCACCAGATTCTTAATGAAAAAATTTCCCCAGGTCAGCCCCTTTGCCTCCCCCAAAACCAGCGCCGCATATTCCGGCCGGCCCATGGCAAACAGTCCGGTTGGACCGTAAAACATATTGGCAATGCTGTGTTCAAATCCACATACCACAAACACAACAATGGGATAGAACAGCCCAATAACCTTTCCCGCCACATCTTTTGCCCCCAGGCTGACCCACACAGCCAGACAAACCAGCATATTACAGAGAACTCCTTTTAAAAAGCCGTCCAGAAAGGGCATAGAAGCTTTTGCAGCCGCCGTGCGCACCGCTGACACTGCCAGCTGCCCCTCAAACATGCCAATCTGATGGCTGGCCACCACCATCCATGCAACCAATAAGCTTCCCACGAAATTCCCCAAATACACGATTGCCCAGTTTTTCACCATAGCCCCCAGGGAAATCTCCCTGTGAAGCACTGGAAGCATCAGAAGGCAGTTGCCGGTAAACAATTCACTTCCAGCCAGAATCACCAGAGTCAATCCAGCTGGAAACACACATGCCCCGATTAATTTTCCCCCGGAACCTCCCACAGTGCAGGACGCTGCCGAGGCGCCGCAGCCGGCCAAAGCAATAAACATGCCTGCCAGCACTGCCAACACAAAGGTCCGGTCCGGACTCATGGCTGCTTTCTTTTTTCCAATAGCAATATAATTTCCTGCAATCTCTTCCGGTGTAAAAATCATCGGCTCTTCCTCCTACCTGCCAAGAAGTGTGTCGATCACTCCTTGTATGCTCTTTTCTCTCACTGGAATCGTCAGCTCCGGCTCATGGATATGTTCCAGATAATGAGCATCCGAGTTGCTGACAATCCGGCATGTGTCCAGGTAGGGATTCTTTTCCCTCACCTTATGGAGCTGTTTTAGGTCCTTTAGCTCTGCTGTGGAAAAACGGCTGTCGGGGGGAACAAATCCCAAATTGGCAATCAGGCTGTTGGCTGTCTTTTCCACATGGGCCGGAAACATCACCCCGTCATAAGACCGCACCAGTTCCCACAGTTCATCAAAGGAAATATCCGCACTGTTAATCAAAAGATAAGGCTCTGTCCCAATTACCTCATCTTCCTCATTGCAAATTTGCTGCTTTCCAAATACAGTCTCCTTATTGGGAAACTTCATCAGCCGGTCATACACATAGGCGTCAAAATGAAGCGCCTGTTCCAGAGTCGGGAACAGGCAGACAGCATGTACCTCTTCAGAAGTATTGATCTCCATGCCAGGAATTGCCAGGACGCCAAACTGCTCTGCCAACTTCATCACTGCCGGACAGTTTTTGCAGGAATTATGGTCTGTAACCGCAATCACATCCAGTCCTTTAATGGCAGCCATCCCCACAATATTTCCCGGTGTCATATCATCATCTCCACAGGGAGAAAGACAGGAATGAATGTGAAGATCATAAGTAAGATTCACCATAAGCTCACCCCGCCAGCATCTGATGGATCTTGAAAGCCCCGTCAAAAATAGGCAGCTCGGTTCCCATCACTGTGATCCCCTGATCTTTGGCTTTTTTCATGGCCGCCTCATCCAGCACAGCGCCTTCTGCCATAATAATACACGCCGCATCCGTAAGGGCCGCCACAGCCAAGGTGTTCATATTTCCCATCACCGTCACCCAGGCGCACCCTGCCGGCGCCCTGCCCATGGCAATGCTCAAAAGATCACAGCAAAAAGGCA
>ERZ808029.395-NODE-395-length-26572-cov-4.224835_pt1 | contig 26572 bp, 33 predicted proteins | sample MGYA00380185_ERZ808029 | MGnify/ENA primary metagenome ERZ808029 (study PRJEB31490, sample SAMN06133404) | mouse gut metagenome | isolation source: M2_3 | host: mice | place: China: Chengdu | collected 2015-05 ... | reverse complement strand
GTTATATCTTTCTCTGATGTGATGGCAGGGGTCATCACCCTTGGCTTGGGGGTGATAACCTTCTTCATCAAGGGGTGGATAGGCAGCCTCAAGAGCAGCACAGAAGAGATAAAAAAGCAGATTAAAGAGAATGATGACAAAGTGAATAAGAGGATTGACAGGTTGGAAGAGGAGACAGACAAGGACATAGCGAACATCAAACAGGAACTTAATGACATAAAGGGTGATTTTGCTACCACGTTTGTGCTCCGGGAGGACTTCTTCCGCTCCATGAACGGTGTGGAGGACAGGATGAGGAGCATTGACAGCAAGATTGACAAGCTCCTGATGCAGAGCAGCAGAAAAGAGTGAGGTGAACAAAGTGAATGACTTAGAAAAAGCAGAAATCAAGCAGAATAAGGCAATCAGGGGGTATATCATCCGGTGCTTGGTGAAGGGATACAACAACACAGCCCTCACAAGGCAGTTATCCAATGCCATGATAGCAGCCGGGCTCATCATATCCCCGGACATCAGCAAGTATCTTGATTATCTTCAGGGAGCCGGATATATCGAATTTACCGAGGAAAAGGTCACAGCCTATAATGCCTATGCCAATGATGCGGTCATCAAGCTCACCAAGGAAGGCGTAGACCTTGCGGAAGGCACGATTGAAGACAATGGGGTTGATGTCTGATGGGCGATAAGAGAACCAAGCAGAGGATAACCTCAAAGATTGACGAGCTCCCTGAAGACTTGCGGATGAAAGTGGATGTGATGCTTGCTGACACATCCAATACCTATGAATACATTAGCCAATTCCTGAAAGGGGAGGGCTATGACATATCAAAGTCCAGTGTGGGGAGGTATGCCACCCGGACGAACAACGCCATGCAGAGGCTCCTTGAGGCACAGGCACAGACTGACAGGCTGATACAGGTGGTGAAGGAGAACCCGGAGGCGGACTACACGGAGGCTGCCATACTCCTGACCATGAACGGGCTCCTGAACAAGGTGGCAACCGCAGAGGAGGAGTTCAATGAGATGCCGCTTGACAAGGCAGGAAGGCTCATTGCCTCCCTGTCCCGGACAAAGGTGTACAAGGACAGGGTGAAGCAGGACATGAGGAGGAAGGCGGACATTGCTTTCCGTGAGATGGAGTCCGAGATGCTCAAGGTCATCAAGCAGGATGGGAAGTCAGCGGAGATGCTCAAGGAGATACTGGCAAAGGCAAAGGAGCGGATGATGGAAGATGATTGATATTGACAACTGGATGAGGCGGCTTGAGGAAGAGGAAGACACGGACATCAGGAACAATGAGGAGTATCAGACCAAGCTCTTTGAGGAATATGTGCTCCGTGGCTCTGACCATCAGGAGGAGAGGAAAAAACTGAATGAGAGGTACCTGTCCGGGGAGGAGCTCATGGGGGAGCATGGGCTTAGAAAGGAACTTGCTGCCTTTGACATGTCCTACTTTGGGAGGGCGTACCTTCCCCACTACTTCATCCGGAAGTCACCGCACTTCCATGAGGAGCTTGATGAGATATGGAGCCGGGGAGTGATGAAGGGGAGGAACCCCCTGAAGGAGGCGAAGGTCATCTCAAGGCTGAAGGGCTCCCGTCAGGTTGTGGCAGCCCCCCGTGGTCATGCGAAGTCAACCAATTTCACTTTCAAGGACAGTCTACATGCCATCTTATATGCATATAAGCACTACATCCTCATCCTGTCTGACTCATCCGAGCAGGCAGAGGGCTTCCTTGATGACATCAAGACGGAGCTTGAGGACAATGGCAACATCATCATGGACTTTGGCTCCCTGAAAGGGGAGAAAGCATGGAGGACAGGGGTGATACTGACCAAGACGGACATCAAGGCGGAGGCAATCGGCTCCGGGAAGAAAGTCAGGGGAAGGAGACACCGGAACTGGAGACCTGACCTCATTGTACTGGATGACATTGAGAATGATGAGAACGTCAACACGCCGGAGCAGAGGCGGAAGCTGAAGAACTGGTTTGACAAGGCTGTCTCCAAGGCAGGGGACACCTATACAGACATCATGTACATAGGCACCATACTCCACTATGACTCCCTGCTCAACAACGTGCTCCAAAACCCAAGGTACAAGACAAGGAAGTACAGGGCGGTCATATCGGATGCAGCCAATACCAAGCTGTGGGAGGAGTGGGAAGGCATCTATACCAACCTCTTCAATGAGAACCATGAGGAGGATGCAAGAGCCTTCTATGAAGCCAATGAGGAGGAGATGCTCCTTGGGGCGGAAGTCCTTTGGGAGGAGAAGCTGTCCTATTATGACCTGATGGAGATTAAGGTGTCCGAGGGTACAGCATCATTCAACTCCGAGCTTCAGAATGACCCGATTGACCCGGAGAGTGCAACCTTCAATCCTGAATGGTTCGATTATTATGAGCCGGAGCTCATTGATTTCTCAAGCCCGGAGTTCATCTTTGTGGCAGCAAATGACCCGTCACTTGGCAAAAACAAGAAATCGGATACAAGCTCCATCATCAACCTTGCCCTGTCCACCAAGACCGGGTACATGTATGTGGCGGATGCCTCCGTGGAGAGGCGGAAGCCGGATGTCATCATTGATGATGTGTTCGAGATGAACCGGAGGCTGAAGAGGGACTATAAGAAAGGCTTTTACAAGTTCGGCGTGGAGGTCGTGCAGTTCCAATACTTCTTCAAGGAGGTCATGGCTGCCAAGTCAGCAGAGGAAGGGGAGTACATCCCGATAGAGGAGATACAGTCCACGGTCAACAAGGTGCTCCGCATAGAGTCCTTGCAGCCCGTCATCAAGAACAAGTACCTGAAATTCAACCGGGAGCACAAGACCCTCCTGAAGCAGCTTCAGGAGTTCCCCATGGGGAAGAATGATGATGCACCGGATGGTCTTCAGATGGCGGTGCAGCTTGCACAGAGCATCAAGGCGGTGGCATCAAAAGCAAATTACAAGACAGTCCTCCGGAGACGGTTCCGGATGGGCAGGGGTGCCTATTAGGAGGTGTGACACAGCATGGCGAAGAAAAAGAAGAGGTACCGGAACAAGGGGACACCCTTCAATCCGGAGACAGATACAGGCATAAGGAGACCCGTGACCGCAAGGGTGGCGGTGGGGGATGTCAATGACAAGTTCTCTGACTACCCATCCAACGGGCTGACACCACGCAGGCTTGCCCGTATCTTCCGGGAGGCGGATGAGGGAAATGTCAGGGCACAGATGGAGCTATTTGAGGAGATGGAAGAGAAGGACACCCACCTCTTCTCACAGATGCAGACAAGGAAGCTTGCTGTGACAGGGCTTGATTGGGAGGTGCAGCCATTCTCGCAGGATGAGAGGGACAAAGAGGTTGCCGACTTTGTGGATGAGCAGCTCAAGGGGATTGAGAACTTTGACGAGGTGCTGATTGACATGTTGGATGCCATAGGAAAGGGCATCAGCATCATGGAGCTTGCATGGGCGGTAGAGGATGGGAAGAATGTCATTGAGGACATTGAGTATGTGCATCCCAAAAAGCTTTTGTGGGACAGCACAACGGATGAGCTGAAGATATGCACCGGGGAGTACCCGTCAGGCGTGGAACTCCCGGAGAATAAGTTCGTGGTGCATAAATACAAGGCGAAGTCAGGACATGCAAGCAGGGCAGGCATTATGAGGGTGGTCTCATGGATGTACCTGTTCAAGAACTATGACATCAAGGATTGGGTGAGCTTCTGTGAAGTGTTCGGAATGCCGCTCCGCCTTGGGAAGTATGATGCCTCTGCTTCAGATAATGACAAGAAGCAGCTCATGGAAGCCATCATCAGCCTTGGGACGGATGCAGCCGGGATTGTGCCGAGCTCCACAATGATAGAGTTCATTGAGTCACAGAAGACCACGAGCGTAGAGATATATGAGAAGCTTGCCCGGTACTGTGATGAGCAGATAAGCAAGGCAATCCTTGGACAGACCCTGACATCAGACAGCGGTGGGGGCTCCTATGCACAGTCAAAGACCCATGATGAGGTCAGGCATGACCTGACAGTTGCGGATGCAAAAGCTTTGGCGGTCACTATCCGCCGGGACATCATCAGACCGCTTGTGGAGTTCAATTTTGGGACAGATGTGGACATCCCCTTCTTTGGCTTTGACTGCCATGAGGTGGAAGACCAGAAGGAAGTGGTTGAGATATACAAGACCCTTGCCTGTGACATGGGGCTTGAGATACCGAAGAGCCACATATACAAGAAGTTCAACATACCGAAGCCGGAGGATGGCGAGGAGGTACTGGAACCGCCACGGACAGGGATGTCAGCACAGCCGCCGCCAATGGAGGAAGCGGAGGAGCTGAAGCTGAAGCAGCAGGAAGGGCAGACAGAACAGGGACAGGTTGATGCAATCGTATCCGCAGCCAACAAGCAGGCGGAGGGCATCTTCAGGGAGATGGTAAAGCCCATTTTCAAAATGATTGACAAAGCGGCGGACATGGATGAGCTGCAAAAGGTTCTGAAGGATGAGAAAAAGCTCCGGGAACTGTATCAGGAAATGGAGAGCCCGGAGCTTGAAGACCTGATACAGCAGGGCATCTACCTGTCACACCTGATAGGGAGGTCAATGGACTAATGGATGTATTGTATGGACTGGCAAAGGATTTTGTCTTCAAGGAGGCGGTGGCATTCCTGAAGGGGAAGAAGGCACTGACAAGTGAGGAGTACAGGCTGCTTGATGACGAGAGCCGGGCAAAGGCTTTCACCGTGTCAGGATATACAAGCCTTGGAGTCCTTCAGGAGTTCCTTGACTGCCTGACGAAGGCAGCCGAGGAGGGAACCACCAAGGAGCAGTTCCGGGAGGACATGAACCGCTTCCTTGAGGAGCATGGGTATGAGGGCATCAATCCATGGAAGAGTGACAACATCTTCCGGACGAACATGCAGACCGCCCTCAATGCAGGACACTATAAGAGCATGACGGATGAGACCACAATGAAGATGAGACCATATTGGAGGTACCGGACAGCCGGGGACGGGAGCGTGAGGGAGTCACATGCAGCCATGGAAGGCAGGGTATACCGGGCAGATGACCCCATATGGGACATATGGTACCCACCCAACGGGTTCCGGTGCCGCTGCATGGTGGTGAGCCTGACCAAGAAACAGGTGGAAAGGATGGGATTGCATGTTGAGACGGATGCACCGTTTGACGTTGACTACTCCACAGGGGAGATACTCCCGAAGTTCCCGGACAAGGGCTTCTCCAACAACCCGGCAAAGAGCGTATGGAAGCCGGATATGACGGGCATGTCCCCGGAGCTTAAAAAGCTGTTTAAGGAGAGGGGACAGCCTGAAGGCGGAGGGAAGGGCTGAAAGGCTTTCTAAGGGGAGAAGGATGTCCCGGTGGGGAAATTTACGCTATGAAACCTAAAAGGGCGTTATAACGCGTAATAACGCTATTAAAACGCAAAGGAAAGAGGTGGGTCGGCATGGCAAAGCTGATAGCATGTGCCGGACAGGGCGTGGAGCTCTCCGGTGTACCGAAAGAAATCAAGATACTGCCCCTTGGGAGGGTTCATTCCCAAAAAGGGGACTTCAACGTGGATGAGGAGAGCTTTGAGCTCATCCGGAAACAGTTCAAGGACAGGAAGCTTGACCTTGTGATTGACTATGAGCACCAAACACTGGCAGATGTGCAGGCTCCGGCAGGCGGATGGATAAAAGACCTGTATAAAGGCGAGGATGCCATCATTGCCAAGGTGGAGTGGACAGAAAAGGCAGCCGAGTACCTGAAGAACAGGGAGTACAGGTACCTCTCCCCGGTGGTACTGGTGCGGAAAAGAGACCAGAAGGCAACAGCAATACATTCTGTTGCACTGACAAATACGCCTGCTATTGATGGGATGTTCGCATTGGTGAACTCCCTTGACATAGAGGACATATCAGAAGGAGGAAATATCATGGACTTAAAAGAACTTGCAAAGGCATTAGGGCTTCCGGAGACCGCAACGGAAGAGGAAATCAAGAAGGCGGTAGAGGATGCTGCAAAGGCAGCGGAAAAGCTCAAGGAGATGGATGGCAAGAAGCCGGGAGAAGGTGACGGGAAGCCGGGGGACGGGGAACCGAAGCCGGAAGGGGCTGACATGGTGGCGAACAGCACCATCCTCTCCATGCTTGGGCTGAAGGCGGATGCCAAGACCGAGGATGTGGCGGCTTCCATCATGGCACTCCGGGCAGGGACACCGGACACACAGGCGGAGCTCCTTGCACTCAAGCAGCGGATGCAGGAAAGGGATGCGGATGAGGCGGTGGGGATGGCTCTGAAGGCAGGGAAAATCACAGCGGCACAGTCCGATTGGGCGAGGTCATACGCACTGAAGGACATGGAAGGCTTCAAGGGCTTTGTGGACAAGGCTCCCGTGGTGGTTCCGCCGGGGAAGCTTGACCTGAAGGATGCCCCGGCAGCTTCCGGCTCTGATGAGGTGGATGTAGCCATCCTGAAGAATATGGGAGTATCCATGGAAGATGTAAAGAAGTACAGCAAAAAGGAGGACTAAGAGATGGACAGGACAGGAAACGAGAGGACAGGGAACCGGATGCTCAACATCCCGGTGAAGGGCGGAGCGGAGCTGACGGAGGCAACCATGGCAGCCATCAATGGGGATGGATATGCAGCCCCGGCAACCGCTTCCGCTGGGCTTAAAGTTGCCGGGTGTGTGCAGAGGTATTGTGACAACCGGAACGGGGAAGACGGTGAGCAGTCGGTCAGCGTGAAGCGTGGGGTGTTCGTATGGGACAATGACGGAACCATCAAGGAGACCGACATCCTGAAGCCCTGCTATGTCAAGGATGAGCGGACAGTGACCATCACAGCGGATGGCTCAAGCGTGGCAGGCATCATCTTGGAGGTGGCGGATGACGGAGTGACCGTTGACATGACACAGGCAGGAGCCGGAGAGTAAGAAGGAGGAAATGACACATGATTGTTAATCAGGCAAATTTACACGGGCTGTCCGTGGGGTATTCCACAGCTTTCAACAAGAGCTTTGACACCACACAGTCCAATTATCAGAAGGTTGCAACCGTGGTACCGAGCACCACGGGGGAACAGGACTACAAGTGGCTTGGACAGATGCCGGGCATGAGGGAATGGATTGGCGAGAGGGAGATACAGGCTCTTGCAGCGTATGACTACCTCATCAAGAACAAAAAGTTTGAGATGACCATAGGCGTACCGAGGGATGACATTGAGGATGACAAGTACGGGGTATACACGCCGCTCTTCTCCAACATGGGGGAAGCTGCTGCCCTGCATCCGGATGAGCTTGTCTTTGGTGCAATGATGGGCGGCTTCACGGAGAAGTGCTATGACGGGCTCTCATTCTTCCATACTGCCCACAAGGTGGGTGATAAGACCTACAGCAACCGGAGCAACAAGAAGCTGACAAGGGAGTCCTACATGGAGGCAAGGAGCTCCATTATGAGCATCAAGGGAGACAAGGGCAAGAGCTTGAAGCTTGTGCCTGACCTCTTGGTTGTGTCCCCGGCATTGGAGGAGGAAGCCAAGCTCATCTTGGAAGCTGACCAGATTGAAGGCACCACCAACGTGCTGAAGGGGACAGCAAAGCTCCATGTCGAGCCTGCCCTTGCAGAGCACCCGGAGTATTGGTTCCTTCTGTGTACCAACCGCTTCCTGAAGCCTTTCATCTATCAGCTCCGGAAGAAAATCAAGTTTGTGTCCCTGACAAAGGACACGGATGAGAACGTCTTCCTGTTGGATGAGTTCCTGTATGGGGCAGACGGGAGAAGCAATGCAGGATATGGCTTTTGGCAGATGGCGTATGGCTCCACCGGGGAGGCAGAGCCGCAGGCACAGGGATAAAGGGTAGGTGATGGGAATGTACTGTACCGTGGAAGAGGTTCTTGAAATGATAAAGGATGACATGAAGAATGTCATCATTGGAGATGAGTACATAGAAGATGAGCAGGAACGGGCGGAGAAGATTGCAACGCTCTGTGATGCTGCCATATCAGATGCTTGTGCCGAGATTGACGGGTACCTTGCCAAGCGGTACAGCGTTCCCTTCAGAAAGACACCCAAGGTCATCAGCAAGTTTGCAAAGGACATATCCGTATATAACCTTGTGTCGAGGACAGGCATAGACGAGAGTGAACGGGAGAAGACCTTCCTGAACCGATACAATGCAGCCATCAAGTTCCTGCTTGATGTCGCAAAGGGCATCATAGACATAGGCATTGATGAGAAATCAGGAAGCGACGAAGCAGCCAATGGCTTCAAAATGAAGTCTTCAGGTCGGGTATTCTCAAGGGACAGTATGAGAGGATGGTGATGGGATGTCATCAATCAGGGCAGAGCTGTCCGGTGACACTGATGAACTGCTCCAACGCCTGAACCGATTGGGAAACCTTGAGACCCGTGGGGTTCTGAACTCCATAGCGGAAGGGCTCCGGACTTCCACCGTGGAACGCTTCACGGAGGAGAAGTCCCCGGAAGGGAAACCGTGGAAGACCTCCATCCGGGCGAGGGAGGAAGGCGGCAAGACGCTCACCAAGACCACGCAGCTCAAGACGAGCATCCGGTCAGAAGTGAGTGAGAGTGGACTTGCAGTAGGCACCAATGACATCAGGGCAGCCACACACCAATTTGGTGATGAGCGGACAATAAGAGCAAAGAACAAAAAATACCTCACATTCAAGATTGGCGGACAGTGGAAGAAGGCAGCCTCTGTCAAAGTAAGCATACCACCAAGACCGTTCTTGGGTGTCAGCGAGCAGGACGAGCAGGACATCAAGGATGCCTTGGAGGAAATTTTTGAGGAGTAGGACATGGTAAAGGAGAGGAACTACTTAATCGAAACGCTGAAGAGCTCCGGCATCAAGAGTCAGGTCTACACCAATATGAAAAAGCTGAAGCAGGGAAATGAAGTCCACGTTGGTGCAGTATTGCGAAACGGTGAGACATTCACACGCTCAGGCTCAAAAAAGAATTTTGTAGACCAAGAGGGGCAGCGGAAGCGTAGGGTCAAGCTGTGGAACAGGAGCACATCACTCCATGTAGTGATAGCTGACACATCAGAGGAGAAGGTGGAGGAAATCCTTGAGAGCTTTCTCCGGAACCTGAAAAAGGGGATAGATGTGGACGGTAACTGGGTGAATATCGTGGTAGGTGAGGCGGACTGGGTAGAAGAGGGTGACAGTATCCTGAAGGCTAAAATGGCGGTACAGTTCGACATCACTTTTGAAGGCGGTATCTATGAGGATAGAAACATCAAGCCAATGGACATTGGCTCTGTCGGATAAGGAGGAATAAGCATGGCAGAAACGAGACAGGCTGCATCCTTGAAAAGCATTGAGGAGCTCAAGCAGAAGCTTGGCGTACCGGATGCAGTATTTGAAGGGACGAAGGCAGCCAACGGATGGAAGAGTGGAAGACAGGTGGATGAGCAGGAGTTCAAGGAAGCCTGTGAAGCCTTCCGGAAAGCCCCGGTCAACGGGAGCAAGGAGGACAAGGAGGCGAAAGGATAATGTACGGAGATGTAAATGTAAAAGTCGAAGATGGCAACCTTGGGCGTAGCAGCCGGACAGGTACCGGGACACATATCAAGATAGGCATTTCCAATGTGGAAAGCAAGGCACCCATCCTGATTAGCGGCACAATGAACGCCAAGAAAATCAAGGAGAAGGTGGGGAACACTCCGCTTGCTGATGCCTGCATTGATGCGGTGGAGTGGGGTGCATCCTCCACCTACTGCATCCCGGTGAAGGCAGGGACAGCCGGAACGGTTGGAGAAATCAAGGAGGAAAAGAAAGGGTATGGCAGCTTTGAGGTAAAAGGGAGCCCCAACAATGCCTATGACATTGTGGTTGAGGTCATGGATGCCGGGGAGTGCAATGAGGGAAGCTTCAGGTATTCCCTGGACGGTGGCAACACTTTCACGGAAGAGATGACCATACCTGTCACCGGGGAGGCGGAACTGGAAGCCACCGGGCTCAATGTAAAGTTCACGGATGCGGAAGGCGGTGACAGCTTCAAGGAGGGAGACCGCTTCACGTTCTCCACAACCTCCCCGGCTATGAGCAATGAGGCGGTCATCAATGCGGTGGAGAGCCTCATCAACAGCCCCATTGTGTTTGAGTTTGTCCATATCGTGGGGGTATCCGCCAAGGCTCTGTGGGCTTCCCTGTGTACGCTTGCCAATGATTTCCTGACGAAGTACAAGAGACCCCTGTATTTTGTCTGTGAGGCAAGGGGGAAAAGGGCGGATGAGAGCCTTGAGGAGTATGTGAACGCCATGCTTGAGGAGCGGAAGGGCATCAACAACATGTATATACAGGTCGTGTGCAGCAACTCCCGGTATCAGAGGATGGATGGAAGGGTGCAGGACATCAACAATGCAGGCATTGTGACAGGTCTCTATGGCAGAGCCAAGGAGTCACAGAGCATTGGGGAGGTGAAGAGCTTCCCTATCTCTGAAGCCAAGGTGCAGAAGCTCCTCCCTGAAGGGATTGAGGACTATATTGAGACCTTGGATGCGGCAAAGTTCGTGACCATCCGGCAGTACATTGGCAAGGAGGACTTCTATGTGACCTCTGCAAACATGATGTCACCGGAGGGAAGCGACTATGCCTATGCTGAAGATGTCCGGGTATCAAACAGGCTTGTGAGGGCGGTCAGGGCGGAGGCTCTCAATGAGCTTCAGGTGGAGGTTGACCCCGGAGACCTTGAGACGAGCATCACCAACATTCAGGAGCAGCTCAACACCCCTGTGGAGGATGCCATCCGGGACAAGATTATCAGCTCCGGCTCCGTGGCAATCGACACGGAGAACCTCAACATCCTTGTGGATGAGAGCCTTGACATCCGGATAACTTATGTACCTATGGGGCATGTGAGGGAGATGAACCTGACCTTTGCAGTAGAGAACCCCTATGCAGCATCTTAGGAAGGAGGTAGAGATACATGGCAAATAAGCAGCTAATCAATGGAAAAGTGTATGACTGGTCAAGCGTGACAATCACAGCTTCCGGCATGGAGAACATGGAGCCCATGGAAATCTCCTATGATGACGAGCAGGAGAGCGAGCCTATCTATGGCAAGGGCGGGAAAATCAGGGGATACGGTACCGGAAACCAGAAGAACTCCGTCAAGCTGTCCCTGCTCCGTGAAGACTTCAATGAGATGTGCAGGGTCATCCAGTCCAAGGGATACAAGAACTTCTACAAATACGTCATCCCGAAGATTGTAGTGAACTATGCAGACGAAGGGGCGGCAACCTGTACGGATGTCCTGACCAAGATTGTGCTGTCAAAGCGTAGCTTCAAGGCGGCACAGGGAGACAAGTCCATGAAGGTAGACCTTGACGGTATCGCAATGGGCGGCATCAAAATCAACGGTCTTGAAGCGTAACTGATAACAGAATAAATGACAAAAATGGAGGTATGAACATGAACGAAGCAAGAGAACAGGAGCTCATCAGAGCAGCAAAAGAGAATGAAGCGGCAAAGGCGGCAGATGTGGAGAACCTGAAGGAAAAGTATTCCGGGACGGATGAGAAAATCTACACGGTGACAACAACGGTACAGGTGGATGATGACACGGAGGAGGAGTTCTCCTACCTGTTCAGGAAACCGAAGCCGGCATCCTATGACCGATATGTGAAGACCATCTCCAACTCCGTGACAAAAGCATCCAAGAGCTTTGTCTTTGACAACATCATTGAGGAGCAGAAGGATGAGCTCAAGAAGACCGTGGAGGAATACCCGGCAATCACTATCAGCCTTGTGGACAAGCTGCTCCGTATGCTTGGGCTTGCGGACACTACATCCGTAAAAAAGCTGTAGAGGATGCCAAGGAGCAGTTCAAGAGCAGCTTTGTGAGCTATGGGAAGATGGTCATATACACCTACCTTCCCAAGGAACTGCTTCCGGAAAGCTTTGAAGACCTGACCTTTGATGAGTTCTTTTCCCTGTATGGTCAAGCGGACTGTGCAAGGGACATGAGGATTGAGGACATTGAGGCAGGGGTAGCAAAAGGGATAGCGGACAATTTTGGAGACGAATAAAACAAGCCCCACAGCCGGAAACTGTGGGACTTGAGCACACCTCTATGAACTTCTGAAGATAAGTATACCACAAATTGGGAAAAAAGCAACAGGGAGGTGGTTGCATGGGTATGGAGTCTGTATACAAATTGTCTGTCATCCTGAACATGGTAGATAACCTGTCCGGTCAGATGGGCGGAGTCGGCAACAATGTATCAGGCGTTATAGGCAGGCTCAATTCAGCCTTTGGAACCATGCAGAAGGCAGGGGCGGCAATGGCAGGGGTAGGAGCAGGCATCACCGGGCTCTGCATGAAGACGGTCACAGCCACCTTTGACACACAGAACGCACTAGGGGAGCTCTCATCCCTTGGAGTGAAAGACCTCAAAGCGGTAGAGGATGCCGCAAAGAGCTTTTCTGACACATGGGCAGGCACAAGCAAAGCGGACTTTATAACGGCATCCTATGACATAAAATCAGGTATAGCATCCCTGACGGATGAAGGCGTGGCGGAGTTCACGAAACTTGCAGCCCTGACGGGAAAAGCCACGAAATCGACAACGGAAGAGATGGGCTCACTGTTTGCTACAGGGTACGGTATCTATAAAGGCTTTTATGATGATATGTCAGACCTAGAGTTCGGTGAGATGTTCTCCGCCGGGATAGCTACAGCAGTAAAGAACTATAAGACATCCGGCTCCGAGATGGCAAGTGCCATATCAGCACTTGGAGCCACAGCCACAAATGCCAATGTCCCACTTGAGGAGCAGCTTGCCATCATGGGACAGCTTCAGACCACAATGTCCGGCTCTGAAGCGGCAACGAAGTACAAGTCATTCCTCAATCAGGCATCCAGTGCCGGGGAGAAGCTTGGGCTGACCTTCCTTGACACCAACAACCAGCTCCTGTCCATGCCGGAGATACTGACGGAGCTGAAGAGCAAATATGGGGATACCATAGATGCGGTAGAGAAGAGGGAGCTGAAGGAAGCCTTTGGAACGGATGAGGCAGTTGCCCTCATAGACCTGTTATACAACAATGTGGAGACACTGGACTCCGGGATACAGGACTTGCAAGGGAGCATGAAGAGCGGCATCTCCGTGACGGAGGAGATGGCGGAAGCCATCAACAACACGCCGGAGCAGAAGTTCCAAGTGCTGAAACAGCAGATACATAACAACGTAGAGGAACTTGGCAACGGGCTCCTTCCGGCAGTCAACAACACCATGGACAAGGTGAGCGGACTGATAAAGAAGGGCTCCGAGTGGATAAGCAACAATCAGGAGACAGTGCAGAGCATAATGAACATAGCCCTGAAGCTTGGCGTATTCCTTGCGATAGCAGGAAGCGTGATGGGCGTGGTCGGGAGCATGGGGAAGCTCTTCCTGTCAGCAAAGAACGCCATAGGGCTTGTGAAGACCGCTGTATTGGGAATGAACACAGCCTTCCTTGCATCCCCTATCACATGGGTGATAGTCGGGATAGTGGCACTTGTAGCCGCCTTTGTTGTCCTATGGAACAAGTCGGAAGCCTTCCGGAATTTTTGGAAGGGGCTGTTTGAACAGGTAAGGTCAGCAGTCATGCAGGCGTGGTCATCAATACAGCCTGCCCTGCAAAACCTAGGCGGCAAGCTCAAGGAGCTATGGCAGGCGGTACAGCCAATCATACAGATACTTGAAAAAGTGGGGGCAGTTGTCCTAGTGGTGCTTGGTTCCACGTTTGCCGGAGCCATACAGGGAGCCTTGTCCGCACTGACACCGCTGATAGATGCCTTTTCGAGTTTCGTATCCTTTGTCACCAACGTGGTGAACGCTGTAGTTGCCTTGTTCAAGGGCGATTTTTCGGGGGCTATGGACTTTGCCTCCGCTGCTGTCGGTGACTTCAAGAATTTCATAGAAAACGGGTTCAACGCCATCCTCTCTTTTATAGGTGGATTTGCTTCAGGCTTCCTTGATGCAATAGGCGGAGCCTTTTCCGCCATAGGCATTGATGCAAGCGAGACCATAACGAAGATGAAGGACACCGTGAAAAACGGGCTTGAGGCAGTCAAGGGCTTCTTTGGGAATATCTTGGGGGCGGCATCCGACACCGTGAAGGAAAAGCTTGGGAACATGAAGGCAGCCTATGAGGAACATGGCGGAGGCATCAAAGGCGTAGCGGCGGCAGCAATAGAAGGGGTGAAGGGATATTACACAGCAGGCTTCACATTCATTGACAACCTGACGGGCGGAAAGCTCACGGACATCAAGAACAAGTTCAGTGAGAAGATGTCCGGGGTGGCAAATGCGGTGTCAACCGGGATGTCGGTGGCAAAGAACTATGCAAGCACACAGCTCTCCAACATGCAGGCGGCATATCAGGCGAGTGGCGGAGGCATCAAAGGGATAGTATCCGCAACCATGACGGGGGTACAGGGTACCTTCAGTGCAGCCTACTCCGCCATCAACACATTAACAGGCGGAAGGCTTGAGAGCATACGCTCCACCATAGCATCCAAGATACAGGCGGCGAAAGACACGGTATCATCCGTCTTGGACGGTATCCAGTCAGCCTTTTCCTCAAAGCTTGAGGCGGCAAGGTCGGTAGTATCCGGTGCGATTGAGAGAATAAAAGGAGTCTTCAACTTCTCATGGAAGCTCCCGGACTTAAAGCTGCCACACATCAGCGTGAGCGGAGGAGAGGCACCTTTTGGCATTGCAGGAAAGGGTTCACTACCGAAGTTCTCCATCCAGTGGTACAGGGATGGCGGCATCCTGAACGGGGCAACCATCTTTGGAGCCATGGGTGGAAGCCTTTTGGGAGGGGGAGAAGCCGGAGCTGAAGCGGTGCTGCCATTGTCAGAACTGTGGAAGCAGATGACCGAGATTGTCAGGGGAGTGGTCAAAGGCGAGAATGAAGAAAACGGTGACAGCGTACAGCAGACCGGGGCGAACATCACAAGTGCCCTGACATCAAAGGCTGCATCAGTACGCAAGGAAAAGGAAAGCAGCACAACAACCAAGGAGACACACACAACCGAGAGATGGGGCAGGGAAGGCGGCACAACCATCCATCAGATAAGCTTCACTGTAGACATAAGCAAGATTAAGGACTTGCCTCTGCTCTACAAGCTGATAGATGAGCTGAAGGATGCACAGAACCGGACGGACAGCCCCTCCCCGGCAGCCACATAGGAGGTGAGACGGTATGCTGTATGTACAGGACAAAGTGGTGAAGCTTGGCGGCGTATACCTGAAAGGTCAGGTCACGAGCGTGGAAGTGCAGGAGGCAGGGAGCGTGTATGTGGCACAGGATGAAAAGGGCAGATTTAAGAAGTCACAGCCTGTAGGCTATGAAAATGCCAAGGTGATGATAGACATACTGCTTGAGGACACCAAGAAAGCCACGACATTAGAGCAGCTCACGGAGATGCAGAGGCTCTTCAAGGCATATGGTCAGGATAAACCCAAGCTGCTCCCTATCGTAAATGAGGACTGTGCAGCCCGTGGAATATCGAGCGTATATTTCAAGAACCTCACCTCCAAGAAGGTCATATCAGAGAGCAAACGGATAGCCTCCTTGGAGCTGTGGGCTCCTGATATAGCCGGGATAAAGGTCAAGAAGAAAAAGAGCAAGAAGAAAACAAAGAAAAAGAGCAGCAAGAAGACAAAGAGCAAGAAGCTGAAGAGCAAGAGCCCGGCAAAGGACAGCCGGAACACGCTCAAGGCTAAGAAGATAGCAAAAAGGATTGTGAAGTAGGGAGGTGACTGGCTTGGGAGTCAAGAAGCTAATATCCCCGGAGTTTAAGGTGACGGTAGGGGACTATGAGGTGACTGAAGGGATAGAGGTCGAGTGCTTCTCAAGCAAGGAGTCACACATGGACTGGTGCCGGGTGGAGCTGTCCCCACAGCTTCAGGGAGTCCTGAAGTTCAAGGATATGGATGAGGCAAGCGTGGAGCTTGGCTATGAGGATGACTTTGACAGCCTGATTGAGGGGTATGTCAGATGCGGTGACACGGACTACTGGAAAGAGATAATGATAAAAGATGACATGATGAAGCTTGACAGAGTGACCATCAAGGCATCCTTTGTAGACTGTGAGCCACAGGATGTCATCCGGTATGTGCTGACCTGTGCAGGGATTGAGGACTATGTGCTGTCTGATGGGAACTATGGGAAGAAATCCCTCTTTGTCATTGACAGGAAGAGCGGCATCAACACCATAGCAGAGGTCAACAGCTCATGGGGCATCAAAAACCCGTTCTTCTTCCAAAAGAAGGTGTTCTATTGGGGAACCAAGGAAGAACAGGAGGAGATGTATGTCCTTGAGGAGGGGGAGACCATCCTGTCCCTGAATAAGTATGGAGACCTTTGGGAGGCGGAGACAATAGCCATCCCTTGGATACACCACAGCCAAGAGGTTGAGGTGCAGCACAGCAAGTACAGCGGCATTGTGACAGTGGAGAAGACCATAGTGAGGAGTGACGATACCGGGGCGGTACACATGTACATCTATTTTGCAGGAGGTGAGAAGGATGTCTGACATGATGAAGACGTTTGTGGAGCAGGAGCTTGGCAATCAGATAAAAGAGAATTATCCGCACATGCAGTACCCTCCCTGCCTGTATGCGAAGGTGGTAGCGGTCAAAAGGAAAGGGGAGGAGCTGTATGAGGCAACGCTCAAAATACTTGACAAAAACAGGCAGCCGGACAGCCGCTTCCCGGAAGTACCGAAGGTGGCAACGGACATACCAGTCCTGAAGGATGAGACCGTGGCGGTAGTCCTCATGTATGGCGAGTGCAAGCCCTATATCATAGGGAGGTGCTTCTGATGCAGATAACAGGTGCGAATGACATTGACATCATGCTTGATGAGGATGGTCAGCCTGTGTCAGACGGGAACGGGGACACATCCCTTGTATCGGATGATGAGTGTTGGCTGCAAGACATCAGGAATGAGGCGGTGACGGAAGAAGGCGAGCTCTTCTATGAGGACGAGGAGGGGGATGGAAGCTATGGGTGGAGCCTGCTTGACTTCATGCAGGGGGAATATGATGACTTCACACAGATGGAAATACAGCAGCGTATCCGCTCCAAGCTGTCCAAGAGGGACTATATTGATGCCGGGAGCATACAGACAACAGTAGACTTTGACGGTCACTTATACCATGTCAGGGTAGCCTTCCGGAAGAATGACAGCAACAATGAGTACAGCATTGACATTGAGAGCAATGGCGTGGAGGTGATTGTGGAATGATAGATGAGAGCATCATGGAGAAGATTATCCCCATCCCGGAAGAGGATGAGGAGATGGAAAAGGTGCAGGGAGAGCTTGAGGACGAGGGCTTCCCCATAACGAACTTCAAAAAGGGCGGCGTCTTCTACCACCTTTGCCGCATGTTAGTGACCATATACATAGAGCTGAAGGAGCTTGCCCGTGTCATAGTCAATAGCTGCTTCATCAAACATGCTGAAGGTGACTGGCTGAAGATTAAGGCAGCCGACTATTCCAAGCAGCAGAAGGAGGCAAAGGCGGCAAAGGGCTATGTGACCATATACAGGAATGAGTACAACAATGCCCTTCAGGTGACGAAGGGACATTGCTTCAAGACGGAGCCGGATGCCGGGGGCAAGGAGCTGAAGTTCTACTGCTGTGAGAACACGGTCATTGATGCCGGGGAGCCTGTAGGAAGGGTGCTTGTGGAGGCAGAGGCACCCGGAACCTATTACAACATAGCACCGGGAAGGATAAGCATATCCATGATACACCTTGACGGTATGGACTATGTGACGAATGAGGAGGACTGGCTCTTTGAAGAGGGAGCCGAGGAGGAAGACCTTGAAGACCTCCGGGACAGGTGCATGAGCTCATGGGCGGAACTGGCAACAAGAACCATAGAGGAGAAGCTCCGGAACGCTGCCAAGTCTGTCCCCGGCGTACTGGATGCCCGGATAGATGCACAGCACCCAAGGGGGCAGGGCACCGTAGATGTGATTGTCACAGGGGCAGCCGGAGAAGCATCACCGGAACTCATACGGAGGGTAGGGGAAGCCATTGAGCCATTGAAAGGCAACTATGAGGACTATCTTGTGAAGTCCAGTGAGGTTGTGCGGCAGGCGTTTGAGCTTGTGGTGTACCTTGCTGAAGATGCGGCAACGGATGGCGTGGATGCACAGGCAGCAAAGCTCATTGAGGAGATGATGGCACTGACACGGGGAGAGATGAACACCCTGTACAGGGACAGCATCATCCAAGTGCTTAGTACCAAGATTGACAACTACAGGAAGACGGACATCTTGCAGCCATCAGAGGACATGCTGCTTGGACAGGATAAGGTTATCATGGCAGGGGACATCAATGTGACTGTCAGGAACGTAGCACAGGGCACAAGGGGGAAGGAGTGATGCCGCCATGATAGAGAACTTCATTGAATACATGTGGTATCTGCTCACCACTCCGCTGAAGAAGCTGAAGAAAGCCCTGAATAAGTGGTACATCCTCTGCAAGGTGTTCGGCAGGAGGTTTGACGAAGCGAAAGAGAACATCCTCCGGGCAAGGGATGAGGGCATGGTTGCCACATGCAGCCATGAGATGCTCCCGGTACATGGAGCGGACAGGAGGCTGACCCGGTATGAGGGGGAGCATCCAGAGAACTACCGCTCAAGAATAGCCATGTATGATGAGCTCTGCAAGCTTGGGGGCACCAATGAAGGGGTTCTGCTTGCGGTGAAGACCCTTGGCTATGTCTCCCCGGTTCTTGTGAGGGCAAATGAGCTGACGGGCTTTGTACACTTCACGCTTGACGGAAGCTGGCTCCTTGACGGGAGCCGGACATTGGAGTCCGACACCCTTGAGAACAGGTGGGCGGAGTTCTACATAGTCATTGCCATGGATGCGGATGAGGAGCATCCCATCAGCTTTGACATCATGCGGAAGACCGTCAGGAAGTGGAAAGAAGTGGGAGCGAAGGACAACTACTTCTTCAGATACAACTTGAGCATCCGGGAGATATACAGCTCTAGCTTCCTTGCTGTGCTTTATAAGAAGTACCTCTACTATTATGACTATCTGAAGACAGATGGCATGTGGGAACTGGATGGGAGCCATGTACTGGATGCACAGATGTGTCCCATCAGCACCCGGATAGGGTACCGATATGAGAGCAGCTATGGGCTCCATGAAGCCAGGCTTGCAGCCATGGCATACATTTATTCCTGCTGTATGGCGGAGAGTGCCATCCTGAAGGCGGCATACAGCTTCAGGATGCACTATTATGACTACCTGAAGATGGATGGCTCATGGATGACAGACGGAAGCCATACAGTGGATGCGGAGCTGTCCCCAAGGGACATGAGATGGGGTACAACCTTCCGGCATCAGCATGAAGAGAGTCTGCTCCTGAAGCAACGGTACCGGATGCAGCCCTGCAAGGGCTCACACAGCATCAGGAAGGCATTGGAGCGGTACCGGATGGTCACCCATTATTTTGACTATCTGAAGCTCAACGGGCTTTGGAAGCTGAATGGCTCCCGGCTCATGGGGGCACAGAGGAGTGAATACACCACCAAGCAGGAATACCGCTTTGGTGTAGGATATACAAGGGAGTACAGGGTCATATGGCATGAAGAACACAACCTCATCTTCCTTGATGGAACATGGAGCCTTGATGGTTCCAAGACAATAGATGCTTGGCAGAAAACGGAGGTATTGTAGAATGGCAACAAAAAGCGTAATAACCAAAATCAGAAGAAAGAAGATGGCTGAAGCAAGCCATACAACCGGGAGCATTGCAAAGATAACGCACATTGCACTTGGTTCCGGCGGTGTCAATGCAGATGGCACCGTGATTGTGCCGCTTGCGGAGAATGTGGCACTGAAGAATGAGGTGGTGAGAAAGCCCTATACTTCATCAACCAAGATTTCAGACACATCCTATGAGTACACCATCAAGCTTGAAGAGAATGAGCTTGTGGGCACCTTCATCAGCGAGATGGCACTGATTGATGAGGACGGTGATGTGGTGGCGTTCTCAAATTTCCTTGCAAAAGGCAAGGATGAGACAGAGGTGACATTCACCATTGAAGATAACTATTAAGGAGGCAGAGGAAAATGGCAAATTTAACAGCAGCAGCTAACCCGGAACTTGTCCTTGAGATGGAGGCAATGGAGCGGACTACCCCGGCACACTGTGATGAGTGGAACCGGAGGCATCAGCAGCTCCTTGACAATGACAAGTTCCTGCATGAACAGATGAAGAATGTCTTTGTGGACAATGCAGGAGCACATAACTCCATCTACAGGGGAAAGAACCTGACCAATGTGTATTCAATAGATGAAATCTGCAAACGCATTTCATCAGGAACCTTTGAAGACCTGTATGTGGGTGACTATTTTGATGTAAGCATCACTACAAGCTTGGGAGGAGCGGAAACGGTCAGACTGATACTGGCAGGCTTTGACCTGTACTGGAATAATGGGGATACTGCATTGACAAAGCATCATGCAATAGTGGTTCCAAGGGACTGTTTTAAGACAAAGGCGAAGATGAATGATAGCAATGTGACTACAGGCGGATATGCAGGCTCCAAGATGCACACAACAGTGCTCCCTATTTATGAGGCGGCATTGAAAAATGTCCTGAATAATCATATAATAGCATACAGGGGTCTGCTGACAACAAGTGTATCCGAAACAGGAAATTCCAATGCAGGAGCCGGGTATACTGGCTATGCAAATAATTGGGAGTGGAAAGACACCAAGCTTAGACTGATGAGTGAGATACAGGTATATGGTTCCAATGTGTTCAGCTCTTCATTCTATGATACAGGCGAAGCAAACATCCAGTTTCCGCTGTTCAGGTTAGCCCCTGACCTGAAGGTAGCAGGTCTTGGACATAACGGAAGCCGGATGTGGTATTGGTTGAGTGCTGTGGTGTCTGCGGCGGCGTTTGCTGCTTGTGCCGGTAATGGTGGTAGTAACACTAACGCCGCCGCCGGGGATGGTGGAGTCCGCCCGCATTTCTGTATCGGCTAATCTTTAATCTGCCCCCTATATGGGGGCAGATGACCGGAGGGAGGAAAAAGGTTGAGCGTACTGAAAAACAAGCGAAGCGTGTCGAGCATGGAATTTTACCATAATGCCATAATGCTCCGGAAGGAGATAACCCTGTTACTGCTCCGGGACTTTGGCATCAAGGACAAAGTGCGGAGTATCAAGGCATTGTATGGTGTGCAGGGCATGGAACCGGAGGATGAGAAAAAGTTCCGGGAAATAATTGCAAAGTATGAAATGACTGCAAAAATTATTGAGGAATACCCGGCATGGCTCATAGACAAGATGCGGAGCAGCATGATGAACATAATGCACAACATGGTAATGAACATCACACAGGCGAACACCATATATCCAGTATGCGAAAGTGAATTTTATGACCGAAGGAACTTCCAAAACCATGCCATAGGCAACTGTGAGCAGCTCCTTCAGGAGATGCAGTACATCATTTCCATCATCCCGGTGGATGCACAGAAGTACATGAGGTATGTGGACATGATTGAGAAGGAGATAGCCCTCCTGAAGGGATGGCGGAAGAGTGACAACAAAATACTGAAGAAGATTAAGGAGACCGAGGCAAAAAAGGCAGAAGGGACTTTCCAAAATCCGAAAAAGCAAGTATAATTATCCGGGGCAAGCTTTGTATCAAGTGAAACAGCATCCCGTTGAGTGCTGTGGTGTCTGCGGCGGCGTTTGCTAATTGTAACAATAATGGTAATAGTAACAATAACGCCGCCGCCGGGGATGGTGGAGTCCGCCCGATTTCGTGTATATATGCTAAGTGTAGGCTACGAGCCGACATATGATACAGGAAAGGAAAGCTTGTCCTTCCGAAAGGTAAAGAAGCTCATCTTTTGTGTAGAGGGAAGGTGAGCAACATCTTGATGCACCCTGATACGTCAGTTGGTGCTAGGAACGAGGTGAAAACTCTATGAAAAATATGGAGTCTGTATATGATGCCAATTCCCTGATTGATGCTTTTAACAAGTCAAAGAAGGGGACAGCGTGGAAGGAGTCAGTACAGAGGTATGAAGCCAACCTTTTGAGGAATGTCAATCAGACACAAAAGGAGCTGAAGGATGGAAGCTATGAGCAGAAGGACTTTTATGAGTTTGACCTGAATGAAAGAGGGCATATCCGCCATATAAAGTCCATGCACATCTCTGACAGGGTAGTGCAGAGGTCGGTTTGTGACAATGTGCTTGTCCCGGAGCTATCCAAATACCTCACATATGACAATGGGGCATCCATGGAAGGAAAGGGTATCCACTTTGCAAGGAAACGGATGAGCACCCACCTTCACAAGTTCTACAGGAAGCATAAGAGCAATGAGGGGTATGTGCTACTGATTGATTTCAGCAAATTCTTTGACAACATCCCACATGATGGGCTGATAAAGGAGATGCGGAAAAAGATTGGCGATAAGGAGACCATGGGCTTCATTGAGAAGCTCATAGACACCTTCCGGGTGGATGTTTCGTACATGTCGGAGGAAGAATACGCTGACTGCATGAATACCCTGTACAACGCACTGGAACACGCTAAAATTGATAAGGCAGAGCTGACAGGCGAGAAGTACATGAAAAAGTCCGTTGGTATTGGTAGCCAAATATCTCAAATATCCGGAGTATACTATCCCACAAGGCTAGACAATTACTGCAAGATTGTGAGAGGCATGAAATACTATGGACGTTATATGGATGATATTTATATCATCCATGAAAGCAAGGAGTTCCTGAAGGGGCTCCTGAATGACATCAGAGGGATATGTGATGAGTATGGGCTGTTTATCAATCCAAAAAAGACACAGATAGTCAAGCTGTCCCATGGCTTCACATTCCTTAAAATAAAATACAGTTTGACAGAGACAGGCAAGGTGATTGAACGTATCAGCAAGGACTCCGTTGTCAGGCAGCGGAGGAAGCTGAAAAAGCTCCGGAGGCTTTTGGATGAAGGGAAGGTATCCTTTGCAGATGTGAGATGCTCCTATGCCTCATGGAGGGGTGGTGTGCAGCACTATGACTCCTATACCATCATCAGAAACATGGACAAGCTCTTTGATGAGCTTTTCATCCATCCATTTATTGAAGGAGGACACAGCAATGAGCAAAACAAAAATGAGCAGAAATGAAATAGAGCAGAAAATAAGAGACCTGAAGACCAGGCTTTCCTGTCAGGAGTCGGAGATTGGAGACTGGAAGATTGCCAAGTGCATAGAGTATTCTACCCTTGGAATGGAGCCGCCTTATGACCTTCAGGAGCTCCACGGACAGAGACAACTTGTGAGAGATGAAATTGGAGTTCTTGAGGAGCAGCTTGTTAAGTGTAAGGAAGACGGTATTCCGGCAGAAGAACAGGCAGTTTGACGAGTAATTCATGATTATTCCTTATCATAGATAATGCCCAAATTATTATGAAAGAAGGAATGTAATTATGGATAGCTTTATGACTTGGATTGGTGGTAAAAAGGCACTTAGAGGTAAGATTGTAGAACAGTTCCCTGAACCGGGAACATATGGGCGTTACATTGAAGTGTTTGGAGGAGCCGGATGGGTTCTATTTTCTTCTGATAGTCACGCCAAGATGGAAGTGTATAATGATGTCAATGGAAACCTTGTAAATTTGTTTCGGTGCATTAAATATCACCCTGATGCTGTTCAAAATGAGCTGCAATACATACTAATATCAAGGGAACAGTTTTATGATGCAAGGGAACAGATTGATACAAGGGGGATGACCGATATACAAAGGGCAGCAAGATTTTTTATCTTGATTAAGGAGAGCTTTGGTGCGGATGTCCGGTCTTTTGGATTACGTCCACGGGACATGGACAAAGCAAAGGACTATCTTCTTCAAGTTTCCAAGCGGCTGAATAAGGTTGTTATTGAAAACCTAGACTTCCAAAAAATTCTCAAAAATTATGACAAAAGTGATGCGTTATTTTATCTTGACCCTCCATATTATGAAACGGAGAAATATTATCCGGACAGATTTATGCCGGAAGACCATGTGAGACTAAAAGAGGCGTTGGATGTGATTAAGGGTAAATTTGTGTTGTCATATAACGATTGTGAGTATATAAGAGAGCTGTACAGAGGTTATCATATCATTGAAGTAGAGCGGTTGCATAATTTAGTGATGAAAGAAAGGAAGCCTAGGTACAAGGAACTGATAATCAAGAACTACTAATATCGAAAAATGATACAAAAATCCCGAAAAACAATATAAATGCTCAAAAGACACTCTTAAAAATCGAATTATGATATTATTGCTCCCAAGGGGCATTATTATGATAAGAATACATCTATCAAAGCTTCTTGGGGAACGGCGTATGACGCAGAAGAGATTGTCAGAGCTTACCGGAATAAGGCGAAACGCCATCAATGAATGGTACCATGAAATTGTTGTTAGTTTGAAAGTAGAGCATATAGACCGGATATGTGAGGTGTTAGACTGCTCTGTTGAAGAACTGATAGAGTATATTCCAGACAAGGTACCAAAAACAGGAAAGCACTTGGTAATCGAAGAACATGGGAACCGGAAGACAGGAAAGGGACAGTGATAAACTCACTGCCCTTTTTTCTGTGGGTAAAATCGGGAAATATTTCCCGAAAGTTTTTGACATTTATTTTGAAAATCTTTGACAAAAATTTTGAGCGGCTACATTTACTAAAAGAGGAACGCCATGAATTTACAAAATGATTCTAACAAATGAAACAGCAGCTTACAAGAAGCTTTTAAAAATTGGGACAATAAAATTCTGCCACACCTGCCACAGCAGATGGATGAAATGGCAAAACAAACTGGTGCCATGCGGAGAAAACGCGGGGTATGTTCTGCCATGGATTTGCTAAAAATGCTGTTTCTTTACGCCAGCTCCAAGTTTTCATTCCGCATCCTTGCTGTCGCCGCCTGCTCGCTTGGAATTTCCTCTATTTCTGACACTGCCTGGCAAAAGCATTTTTCAAAGGCAGTGCCTTTCCTGCTTGAAATACTGCATTCCCTGCTCTCCGCTCTCCTTCCGGCAGCAGATATTCCGGCTTTTTCAGGGGTGAAAAATGTGCTTCTGGTGGATGCGTCTGTCATCCGCCAGGATGGGAAGCAGCAAAACCAGCAGCGGGTCCACCTGTGTTATTCATTGAATGAAAACAGGATGAAACAGGTGAAAGTTTCCGACCAGCATACCGCCGAATCCCTGGCCCATTTTTCAATGGAAAAAGGGGACCTTGTCATGGCGGATGCCGGATATGGGACAGCACAAAATTATATTTATGCGCAGGAGCAGGGCGCAGATGTGATCCTGCGCATCACGCCGAAACAGAAACCCTGCTGTGGCTTATCATATGGACGATAGCGGAGCGTCAGTCATTCCAGGCGGAATGTTTTCTCACACAAAAATGGGAGGCTTCTTATTTCGCCTGCGAAGAATGTAAAATCTCCTTTATACAGATAACGGATGTCATGCGCTTATCGTGGAGTATTTTTGTAGACTTGGCGGATAAAAAATATATCCGTTATCTTTCAAAAAAGCAATGCTGGCGGATAAACCAGAATGATGAGTTTCATTCAGCAGTTTTACCAGGACTGCTTAGTTAAGTTCGCGCTTATGGGGCCATGTCCTGGGCCTCGCGGGGCAGGGAACGGCAAAAGCGGTTCTTCCCCGGAGTATCTCTATTATAGTGTGGATATCCGCACCGAAAGCAAAAAGAATTTTCAGTCCGTGATGGATGACTTGTGCGAAAAGCTAAAGATTCATGAACTGGACACCCTTTTCTCCACTAATCATTTTGTCTAACTTTGTTTTCTTGTGAAATAAGATTAAGTAACCACGCCATATTTTGTCCTAAATTTTTCATATTATTGATGCCCTCTATATCATTCAAAACATCTCCAATATCTTTACCGTAAACCATATTCCAATAAATAGAACCAACAACAAAAATTTCTTTATTCAAGAAAAAATGGTTCATTGTATCAACAGTTGACATTCCTCCACCGCGGCGCACTGCTGAAACAGCGGCACCCACTTTATGCTTCAACAATCCCGGATTACTTGCTACAACCACACCTGCCCTTTCTAAGAAGGCTTTCATGTTTGCTGATACATCAGCAGAATAAACAGGAGAACCTAAAAGTATACCGTCTGCTTTTTTCATCTTAGAAAAATATTCACAAAACAAATCATCATCAAAAATGCAGTTACCTTTATTTTTACAAGCAAAACAACCACGACAAGGAGAAATAATCTGATTGCCTATTTCTAAAAGCTCTGTTTCAATGCCCTGCTTATTTATTTCTTCCAACACAATATTAAGTATGGTGGAAGTATTACCATTTTTTCTCGAACTTCCGTTTATTGCTAATACTTTCATCAGTTTACCTCTTTTCTTTTTTTAATTTGGTTTTTATAAACCTTAGAGCATACTCTAGGGCAAGCATTATTATAAATACCATGGGATAAGAAAGGCGTGATTTTTTGGAAAAATATTACTCTATGAAAGAAGTTACTCAA
>ERZ808029.382-NODE-382-length-27129-cov-3.850880_pt1 | contig 27129 bp, 25 predicted proteins | sample MGYA00380185_ERZ808029 | MGnify/ENA primary metagenome ERZ808029 (study PRJEB31490, sample SAMN06133404) | mouse gut metagenome | isolation source: M2_3 | host: mice | place: China: Chengdu | collected 2015-05 ... | reverse complement strand
AAGAAGAAAATCCAACAGTGAGAGGAAATATGAGAGATGAAGGGACGCTGAATCAATTACTGGTACTTGCAAATCTGGAAAGTTATAATGCAGTTTTGATTAATCAGGGTAAAAGTCAAAAAGAGCAAATGGAATTGCTTCGGTAATTGGCGGTACAGCAGTTACAGACATTAGAAACAGTAAGCTTAGATAACTTGTCGAAATTAAGAATGGAAATGGAAAAGAAATAAGAAATTACAGTGGAGTAGTAGGAAATATCAATGCTGTATTTAAAAAGAGAGGAGAAGCTGGAAATAAATGAATGTTCTAAAAATCGCCCTATTGCAGATTGCTCCCTGCAAAACATTAAAGGAAAATCTGGAAAAGGGTATGAAATGTTGTATGGAAGCAAAAGAAAACGGTGCAGATCTGGCGCTGTTTCCTGAAATGTGGAGTAATGGATATAATATTTATAACCGTCCAGTCCATGAATGGAAGGCGGAAGCTATTTTGGCTGACAGTGATTTTGTCCATAACTTTGGCAGTCTTGCAAAGACCCTTCATATGGCCATTGGCATAACTTTGCTTGAAAAGTATGAAAACGCTCCCCGCAATTCACTTATACTTTTTGACCGGTTTGGAGAACAAAAATTCACATATGCCAAAGTACATACCTGTGATTTTGGTGAGGAACAAAATCTGACACCTGGTGAAGACTTTTATGTGGAAACTCTTGATACGGCCTGTGGGGAAATAAAAGTTGGTGCAATGATTTGTTATGACCGGGAATTTCCAGAAAGTGCAAGGATTCTGATGCTAAAGGGTGCAGAACTTATTCTTGTGCCAAATGCCTGCCCAATGGAAATCAATCGTCTTTCACAGCTTCGTGCCAGAGCTTTTGAAAATATGACCGCTATTGCCACCTGTAATTATCCGGAATCGGTCCCTGACTGCAACGGCGGTTCAAGTCTCTTTGACGGTGTGGCCTATCTTCCTGAATTGGACCATTCGCGGGATACCTGCGTTTTTCAGGCAGATGGGAAAGAAGGAATTTACATTGCCAGCCTTGACTTGGAGCAGCTTCGTAATTACCGGACAAAGGAAGTACATGGAAATGCCTATCGACATCCCAGGAAATATGGACTCTTAGTGAATAGCAAAATTGATCATCCGTTCATCCGATCTGATTATCGGGAGTAGGGAGCGTGTGAAAAATCATTCGTGTCATCTTTACATCTGCAAAACTCACCGTAGCCCTACTACCCATTCGTTTTGCAGTTGTGTAGATGACACGAATAGCAAGCACAATTTACTTTATTTTACTTTACTTTACTTATCAAAAGTATGGTTTTCATTTATATCGGAAGCTTCTGTTTTCAAACCTTCCGGTTTTTCCAAGGTAAAGGCAGCTATGGATTTTAATTTCCTTTTGGCTTTTATTTTCGCCAAAGGTAAAATGATGATTCCGATTATAATTCCAAGAACCACAAAGGTTGGCAAGTGAGATAAAAGCCATACCAGAAAGTCCACAAGGCTGTTGCTTACACTTTCCAGGTTTCGGATAAATCCTTTTTGAATACGAGCGCCAACGGAATCAGGAACGGTGGGGGTGAATACACCAACTTCCTGAATGTAAATATGTATGGTACTGTAATTTACCTGATTGTCAAAGGTTCGAAGCTGGGATTCAAAGCCTTCCAGCTGGTAGCGGATTTCAGAAAGGCGTTCTTCCAGGGCAATGACTGCTTCCAGTGTATCTGCCTTTTCTAACAGAGCCCAAAGCCGTTCTTGTTCAATGGTTAATGATTTTTTTCGGCTTTCAATGTCCGTGTATTGCAGCGTTACGTCTTGGACATTTTCAGAACGGCTGGTAATATTGCTCTGCTCACCCATTTGGGATACAAATTGATCCAGATAAGTAGAAGGAATGCGGACCATCAAATAGGCATTCCGCCTCCGCTCCAGGCCGGAAGAAATACTTGTGCCGCTAATGTCCGACTGCTCAATATAACCGCCTTTTTCTAAAACAGACTGACGGATGTTTTCCATCAGGGAATCAAAGCCTGTGGTTTCCGTATTCAGGCTGACTGTGCGAATCAGCTTTCGGTCCAGAGCTGATTGGGAAGATGACTGGTTTTGCAGCTCCGGCGGGGTCATGGGTTTGGCGGAAGTATTGATATTGGATTCTTCATAAAAGTTTCCCTCTTCTTCATAAAGGGCTTCGTCTTGCTCATAAAAGCCGCCATCCATCCACACATTATCCGCTGCCGCTGCTGGCGCTTCATCAAAGGCAACGGCAGTTTCAGCAGTAACAGCAGCAGACTTGGAGCCGCCTCCATTACAGGCGGTCATGGTTCCGGCAGAAAGAAGCAACAGGAAAAGATAAGTCGTCAGGTAATGAAGTTTTCTTTTCATAATTTTGTACCTCCCTTTGATATTCTGTATACGATACGTTTTGAGGGAGGCAAATTTATGGTGGAATGAATGATTTTTATTTATATTTTTTCAGCTTGTGGAAGAACAGCCAAATCAAACCTACCGTACCAAGAATAATCATACAAGGCAAAGCCGTAAGGCCGGCATAATGAAGGAAAGCCGGTGAACTGGCTTTATAAGGACGGTTTAAAAGCGGTATTCCAAGAAGGATTGCAAAATACCAAAATGCAGGAAGCCACCACCATCTGGCAGATCTAGGAATGGAATCGGATGTTTTTTTCAGACAGGCTTCTGTGGTGGCGTAAAGGGCAAGAAGTGAGGTAAAGTAGATTATGGTTCCAATCATCGTATGCAGGTTTTCAGCTGTCAGCCATTGGTTTAAGGTTCTAAAGGCCCCGCTCTTAAAGAGAAAGAGCGGGAGCCAGATGGAGATGAGAACCCGGAAGCCGTTGACCAGGATGGTAAACAGGTAGGATAAAGCCAAAGAACCTGTAAGCCAAAGGAAACGTTTCCAGTGGGTTTTCATCCGATGAAGGAAGGAAAAAATCAGCATGGCGGCGCAAATGATCATAAACCGGACTCCAGAGCAGGATGGGGCAAGGATAAACTGAAAGGAATGGTTTATGAATCCTATGGGACTTACATACTCAAATGGGATTCCAGATAAAATCCCAATCCACCAGGCAGTGGGAGCCAGTATCCAGAGAAGCTGGTCGCTGTCTGCTGTGGCGTAAAAATATTTAATTCCCAACAAAAGAACCACACTTGCCAAATAAAATTTTCCATTTTCAGCCAGGGATTTTTTAAAACAACACATACCATCACCATCCATGGAAGTTACCTCCTCTTTCGCCGGTAATGGAGAAATCCTGCGCCTCCAATCCAAAGAATTACCAGAAGGAGAAGCATTCCGCCTGGTTCAGACCCAGTAGTATACCCTCCCACAGAAAGGCTGGATACATGGAGAGGGAGGACAGACGGCTGATTTACGTCCATGCTGTCTGCATTTGGGTTCCGAATGGTTTCTGTTACTGCCACAAAGGACGTGTAAGGAGTCATCATGCTGTATTTTAGGCCCAGGGAAGTAACCAGTTTCTTTGCAAGCTTGGAATCGGTTCCATTGCCACCATAATCTGTCAGCTGCTCAATTCGTTTTCTTGCCCACAGATACCGGATGGCATTGTTTGCCTGGGAAGACGGGATCTCAGCTACAGAAATTTCTTTTACATAATCCTCATTGCCGGTTTTTCCTGTAATTTTAATGGTTCCGTTTGTGTCGCCGCGCCATTTTCCAAACAGGATGATGGGACGTTTGGCAAACAGGGTGGGAAGAACTGTAGGTTCCAGATCATAGGCGTCAAATCCCTGGAAGGAAACGTTAATGTCACTTAACAGGGGCGCCTCTACATAGGTACGGAAACGATTTGCCGTATCTTTGGCGTCTTTTTCATCTGTTACCACAAAGGCTTCCCCCTGACCGGCTTTTGCCATGCCGTCAATCAGATAGCGATTGACCGAATCCCCGATGCCAAACGAGAAAAAGCTGGTGTCAGCCAGATTAGCGTTAATGATTTGAAAAATCTCTTTTTCCCCGGAAATATATCCGTCTGTGATGGCAATTACATTTCGGGAAAATCCTTCGGTCCTGGGAATTAAGAGGGCTTCCCTAAGGGCAGGAGCAAGCTCAGTTCCTCCGCCTCCGCTTTCCTCGTCAATTAAATCTATGGCCCTTTTTATATGGTCCGGAGTGGCAGACACGGATTCTGGCGACATTTTTAAAGAAGCATTGGAAAACAACAAAAGGTTAAAGCGGTCATCTGGTTTTAAGCCGGAGATTAAGTCCCGGATTAAGTCCTTTGCTGTGTCTAAAGGATAACCATACATGGAACCAGATACATCCAGCACAAAAATGTATTCCCTGGGAGGAAGCTGGTCGGGAGTGTAGCGCTCCGGCGGCTGAACCATTAACATAAAATAGTTTTCCTCTTCATCCGAGTCCAGCATCAGGCCGCAGCTGACATCTTGACCAGTTAATTTGTAATCCAGGATAAAATCCCGGTTTCCTGCATAGTCAGCCGGGTTTAGAAGAGTGACTTTTGCCTGATCTTCCCGTTCTTTTTCCACCTGGATTTTATGGGATTTGCAGGAAATATCTGTAATCGGTACACCAGTGGAAAGATTGACGGTTATATTGTACTTTTCATCGGGAGTTCTGCCTTCCTGGAAATAGGGGCTGGCTACCCAGTCGTCTGGGTCTTTTGCTTCGGACTCCGGACCGTCTTTCGTATCTTGGGGAGAGCTGGCATAACGGGGACCTACAACCGTGGGAAAGACAAACTCATAGACGCCTTCTGTGGAGGCGACCATTTCTGTATAGTGCAGTTCAATGCGTATGGTGTCACCAGGCATAATGTTTGCCACATCCATGGAAAAAACATTGGGCCGTTGCTGCTCCAGCAGGGAAGCGCTTTTTCCTTCGCTTTTTGCTTCCTCAAACGTCTTTTTTGCCTCCTCCCGTTCTTGAATCTTGGCTGTGATGACCTGATCTCCAATTTGCATTTTCATCCCGTGAATGGACACGCTGTCTGAGGCTGGAAAAATGTAGCTGGCGTTGATGGGATTGTTTCCTTCATTGGCATAAGTCTGCGTCACAAAAGTTTCTGCTATGACACCGCTTATGGTGGTGGACACATCCGTTTCTTTTAACGGAAGGAAATCTGTGTCAGGGTCAGCTCCCTCAATAAAAAAGTAGGGAGCCAAAATTTTTTCTTCCTCTTCTTCAGGGGTCTCATCGCCGTAGACGGCAAAGGAGCAGGTGAAAGACAGAAGAACAAGAGCCATACACAGCAGCTTTCCATGTTTTTTTCCTTTCATGTCATTGTACCTCCATTGATTTTAGACCGCCATCCGGCAGAAAAGAGATAGATCTGCCTGACGGTGGTGATTTTTGATTTCCGGCTGTGTGGAATGTTGTTTTGCAGCTGAAATATTGTATGATTTAAAGATATACGATGTTGGTATCAGAAAAGTTTCAAAGTTGTATCAAACTTGTATCAGAAGAAAATTTTATTTCCGCAGGCAATAAAGCCAATGAGCCAAATGCCGTATTTGCACGAGCATTTGGCTCATTGCCGCGAGGGTCAAATATCCTGTGCTTACACGAGCATTTGACATGTCTTGTTTTTGAAGACGTTTTAGGAAATCTCAATCAATTCCCGCACCACTTCACCAGCAATCAGCAGTCCGGCTACGGGAGGGACAAAAGACATGCTTCCTGGTACAATACGGCGGGAGTCTTTCTCCTCTGCCGAAAGAATGGGGGAAGCCGGAGGTTCTTTCGAGTAGAGAACCTTCAGATGCTCTATACCCATTTTCTTCAGTTCACGCCGCATAACCCGGCACAAAGGACATACGGAAGTTTTGCTAATGTCCGTGATCTCAAACCGTTCTCCGTGGAACTTGTTGCCGGTTCCCATGGAGGAAATCAGGGAAATTTTTTGACTGTGGGCAAATTGTGCAATGGCAAGCTTAGCTGCCACAGTATCCACAGCATCAATCATATAGTCGGTTTTTCCGGCAGTTTCCATAATGGTTTTTAGATTATCCGGAAGCACAAAGGTATTGTACGTTTCCACTATGGCATTTGGATTAATATCAAGAATCCGTTCCTTCATGGCCTGAACCTTGGGAAATCCTAAGGTGCTGTGGCTGGCAATACTTTGCCGGTTTATATTGGTAAGTGACACTATGTCATGATCCATCAGTACAAAGCGCCCGATGCCGCACCGGGCAAGAGCCTCGGCACAGTGAGAGCCAACGCCTCCCACTCCAAAAAGAGTGATGGAGGCGTTGGCAAGACGCTGTTGCTTCTCGGTTCCGATTAACCGTTCTGTTCTGGAAAATTCATTCATAGATGAACTTGCTCCTTGAATTTTACATTTTATTTGTCGGTCATGTTTACATTAGGTTGTCGTGAAGTCGTTTTTTTTGTTCCTCGATCAGATCTGCCAAAGTCACGCTGTCTACTACCTGATCAATGGCATCCCTAAGCTGCGTCCAGACTGTCAGTGCTGCACAGTAGGAAGCACGCTGGCACTGGTTTACCTCGTCGTCCAGACAGGGAACCGGGGAAAGGCTGCCCTCGGTTTGGCGGAGAATCATGCCTACCGTGTATTCCTCCGGTTTCCTGGTCAGCATATAGCCGCCCTGGGCGCCTCGGGTGCTGCGGACGTATCCGGCACGATGCAGCAGGGTTACGATCTGCTCCAGATACTTGTCAGATATGCCCTGACGGGCAGCTACTTGACTGATCTTTGTACATTGATCCAGGTTCAAACCAAACTCAATCATCATGCGCAGGGCGTACCGCCCCTTGGTAGAAATCTTCATACTTCCACTCTCCTTATCCATTAGGCAAGTTTATGTGGCAGCTTCTATTATCATTGTACAAAAAAATCAGACAAAAGTAAACACTATCCTTACAAAGCAGAGCGGTTTTCGTAATTCTTTAGAGAAAGAACCGCTTCTTTGGACATAGGAAGGAGGACAGCCATATTGAAAATGGTCATAAGCCCAATGCCCACGTCTCCTAAATCCCACACAAAAGTATAAGCGGCAAGTCCGCCGATATAAAGCATAACCAGAGCCAGGATTTTATACAAGGTCTGGGATAGCCAGTTGTCCCCGAACAAATAGGCAACATTGGAGCGGGCGTAAAACAAAATGCCGATAAAGGTGGAGTAGCTGAAAAGCCATAAGGTGATGGCAATAAAAATCACTCCTGGATTTCCCAAATGATGTTTCATGGCTGCCTGCAAAAGGTCCATGCCTCCAAGACCGGCAGTAAGACTCTCCGGGGCCAGCAGCATAATAAAAGCAGAGCAGCTGCATATAACTATGGTGTCAATAAATACCCCGAAAGCCTGCAAAAGTCCTTCCTTGGCAGGATGGCTGATATCAGCGGCAGCAGCGGCGCAGGGAGCGGAGCCAGAGCCGGCTTCATTGGAAAACAGTCCCCGCTTTACTCCGTTCATAATCACAGCTCCAAGACCTCCGGCAGCCATGGGACGGATTCCAAAGGCTTGTGACAAGATCTTGCCAAACACCCCAGGGAGAAGGGGCAGGTTTTTTACAATAATAAACAGAGTGATAAAAAAATACAATCCGGCCATAATGGGAACCAGAATGTCCAGCACCTTTACAGTGGCATTTTTCCGGAGAACAATGACAGCGGCAAGGATCACTAAGAGAATGGTGGTGTATAGGGGAGGAACCTGAAAGGCATTCTGGAAGGCAGAGGAGACCGAGTTACTGATCACCTGACTGATTCCGCACCAGCAGATCAGGCCGGAGATGGCAAACAATATTGCTGTCACACTTTTCCCGGAGGCGGATTTGGATGATTTTTTTCCCTGTATAAAGTGGTGGATGTAATAGGCAGGACCGCCTCGAAATCCGCCGTAGAGAGGATCTTTTTCCTTATAAAGCTGTGCGAGAGTGGCTTCTATAAAAGCAGTGGAGGAACCAATCAGAGCAGTGATCCACATCCAGAACACGGCCCCTGCGCCGCCTGCGGAGATGGCAGCCACCACTCCGACCAGATTGCCCATGCCCACACGCGTAGCGGTAGACACGATCAGGGCCTGGACCCCGGAAATGGAGTCGTTTGTGGTCTTGGACTTTTTTTCCAGGGTAATCTTTATCATGTCTGGAAAAAGCCGAAGGGGGAGAAATCGTGTCCGGATGGTGAAATAGATGCCGGAAGGAATCAGAATCAGCACTAAAAGGGACAATCCGGCAGTTCCGCCGCCAGGTAGCGGGATTGTTATAAGATCTCCCCATAAGAGATTGTAGACAGCAGTGATTATGTTCATTGAGAACCTCCTGTTTTCTTTTTGTAATGAACGGTTGAAAGTATATCCAAGGTTTAGTATATAGTAGACCAGAGGATTTGTAAACAGGAACTGGCAGCTTGCATTCGGCAAAAAAAGTGATATAATGTCAGGTAAGTAAGAAGCGGCCCGAAGGCGGCAGATTGGAGAAGAAGAAAATGGATGGTTTTTTGCGTGTGGCGGCGGTTACTCCGGAAATTCAGGTGGCGAACCCGGTGTTTAACCGGGAAAAGATCTGTGAGAAGATGGAAGAGGGGGCCCGGCTGGGAGTGGGGATTATGGTGTTTCCGGAGCTGTGTCTGACCGGATATACCTGCGGAGATTTGTTTTTGCAGCAGCCCCTCATTCAGTCTGCCAGAGAACAGCTTCGCTGTATTGAAGAATGTACCAGACATAAGGAGATGCTGGTTTTTGTGGGAATGCCCTGGGAGTATGGAGGAAAGCTGTACAATGTAGCGGCGGCAATTCATAAAGGCCATTTGATCGGGATTGTGCCAAAGACGCATCTTCCCAATTATTCGGAGTTTTATGAGCAAAGGCATTTTACAGCTGGTTCAAAGGGAGTGGGTCTGGTCAGCTGGGAACAGCAGGAAGTGCCATTTGGAACCCAGATTTTGTTCCAATGTAAAGAAATTCCCCAGTTGGTGGTGGGAGCAGAGATCTGTGAGGACGTGTGGTCGCCTTGCCCTCCCAGTATTTCCCACGCTTTGGCAGGAGCCACTGTGATGGTCAACTGTTCGGCCAGCGATGAGACTGTGGGCAAGGACCAATATAGGAACGCTCTCATTACAGGCCAGTCTGCACGGCTTATGTGTGCATATGTATATGCCAATGCAGGAGAAGGAGAGTCCACTCAGGATTTGGTTTTTGGCGGTCACAATATAATTGCAGAGAACGGGACGGTGCTGGCAGAATCCAAACGTTTTTCCCCTGAAATCATTTATGGGGATGTGGATTTGGAGCGGCTGTGCAGTGAGCGCAGACGGGTAAACACTTGGCCGGAGCGGCAGGAGGGCGGTCATCTGATGATAGATTTTTCCCTGAATATGGCTGAGATGGAGAGGCAACAAAAGGAGAAGCTTTTCCGGTTGATTGACAGCCGTCCTTTTGTGCCGAAAGATGAAAAAGAAAAAAGCGCCCGGTGTGAGGAGATTTTCACCATTCAGGCCATGGGGCTGAAAAAAAGACTGGAACATACTGGATGCACTCATGCTGTTCTTGGAGTTTCTGGCGGTTTGGATTCTACCCTGGCTCTTTTGGTGACAGTGAGAGCATTTGATCTCCTTAAAATTCCAAGAGAACAGATTCATGCTATCACCATGCCCTGTTTTGGAACTACAGACCGGACTTATCAAAATGCCTGCCGAATGGCAGAAGAGATGAAGGTGTCTTTAAAAGAGGTGGATATTAAGGCAGCAGTAGAACAGCATTTTGCAGATATTGGCCAGAATCCGGAGAATCATGATGTGACTTATGAAAATGCACAGGCCAGAGAGCGTACTCAGGTGCTGATGGACATTGCCAATCAGGTCAATGGTCTGGTGGTGGGGACTGGGGATATGTCAGAGCTTGCTTTGGGCTGGGCCACATATAATGGAGACCATATGTCTATGTACGGAGTAAATGGGTCGGTGCCAAAGACACTGGTGCGCCATCTGGTTCGTTACTGCGCAGATACCTGTCAGGAGGAGGGATTGCAGGAGGTACTTCTGGATGTACTGGACACACCAGTAAGTCCGGAACTTTTGCCTCCCAAAGATGGAGTGATTGCTCAAAAGACCGAAGATTTGGTAGGACCCTATGAACTGCACGATTTCTTCCTCTATTATATGCTGCGGTTTGGATTTATGCCGTCCAAGATTTACCGCATGGCACTTCTGGCTTTTGAAGGCGAATATGAGGGAGAGACCATTGAAAAATGGCTGAATGTATTTTACCGCAGGTTCTTTTCCCAGCAGTTTAAACGATCCTGCCTGCCAGACGGACCAAAGGTGGGGTCTGTGGCTGTGTCTCCCAGAGGCGATTTGCGTATGCCCAGTGACAGTTCCAGAAAAATTTGGATGGAAGACTTGCAAACAATTCATGGACGGAATGCTTTATGATTACCAGTACATCCAATAAGCAGGTAAAGTATGTAAGCGGTCTGGTGAAAAAGGCAAAGATGCGGCGGGAGGAAGAGCTTTTTGTGGCGGAAGGGCTACGGATGTGCAGAGAAATTCCAAAGACAAGGATTCGGACGCTGTATGTATCGGAAAGTTTTCGGAAGGGAGAGCAGTTTTTTCAGATGGCAGAAGGGGTAAGTCAGGTGGAGGTGGTGGCAGATTCGGTTTTTGGCGCACTGTCAGACACCCGGACGCCCCAGGGAGTGTTGGCGTTGGTAAACTGGTCTCACTATACCATGGAAGATGTAGTGCAGGCAAAATCGCCTCACCTGATGATTCTGGAACATCTTCAGGACCCTGGAAATCTTGGAACGATTTTTCGGGCCGGAGAGGGGGCAGGAGTGACTGGAATTGTGATGGATTCCCAAACCGTGGATGTGTATAGTCCCAAAGTAATCCGGGCCACCATGGGTTCTGTATTAAGGATTCCTTTTGTCTATGTGGAAAATTTGAAAGAATCTTTATTTTTTCTAAAAAAAAGAGGAGTGCAGCTTTTTGCAGCCTGTTTGGAAGAAAGTCAGGAATATGATCAGGAAAATTATCAGGGCAGTGTGGGATTTCTCATAGGAAATGAGGCCAACGGGCTTATGCCGGAGACTGTGGCTGCCGCAGACGTCCGAATCCACATTCCCATGGAGGGAAAGGTGGAATCTTTAAATGCAGCCATGGCGGCCACAGTGCTGATGTATGAGGCGGCGCGGCAGAGGCGGAGGAAAAGATAGAGAATCAAGAAAAACAAAAGGGAGGCTAAAAGCTTGTGTGGATGATGGCAGCACTTTGTGCATTTTTTGTAAAAGGGCTTTGTGGCTTTGCCAATACGCTGGTATTTTCCGCTATTTTAAGCTTTGGCAGCGCCAATATTAATATCACGCCAGTAGAACTACTTTTAGGATTTCCCACCAATCTGATTCTTGCCTGGAAAGAGAGGAAATCCATTCAATGGAATCTGTGTATTCCTTTGACTTTGCTGATGTTGGCCGGGAACCTTCCAGGCATTTTCCTGTTAAAGAATATAGATTCCAGAACCGTGAAGATTTTCTTTGGCTTTGTGATTGTATTCATTGGCATAGAAATGCTTTGCCGTGAATATTATCCCAAGAAAGCAGAGGAATCCAAAATCATTTTAATATTCATTGGTATTTTATCAGGAATTTTAAGCGGCATGTTTGGAATTGGCGCTATGCTGGCAGCATATGTAGGGAGAGTGACCAAAGACAGCGCCTCCTTTAAGGCTAATATGTGTGTAGTGTTTATTACGGAAAATCTGTTTCGCATTTTTTTGTATACAACATCCGGTATTCTTACAAAAGAAGCGGCAGTGCAGGCAGTTTTCTTATATCCGGCTATGTTTGCAGGACTTTTTGCAGGGATGAAAAGCGGAAGTCTTTTAGATGAGAAAATTGTGAAAAAACTGGTGATTGTAATGCTGATTGTATCTGGAGGCGCGTTGATTTTTCAGAGCCTTTCAATTACCAAATCTTACAATTATCAAACCCCATTGTAACCGACGGGGAAATATAGTATACTATATATGAAAACAACAGACGGTACCATTGTTTTACAGGCAGTATGCCTGAAAAAGGAGGAGGAGAGATGAACCCCATTTATTGGCTGATCGTGTTTGTGGTGTTGGTTGTGATTGAGATTGCAACAATGGCGCTTACAACCGTGTGGTTTGCCGGCGGCGCTGTGGTGGCATTTCTTTTGTCCCTGTTTCATATGACCATTGAGGTTCAGCTGGCGGCATTTGTGGTTGTGTCGTTTTTGCTTCTGTTTTTGACCCGCCCTTTTGCCTCAAAGTATGTGAATAGCCAGACAACCAAGACCAATGCAGCAGGACTGGTGGGTAGCAAGGCACGGGTGACAGAGGAGATCAACAATGACCTGGAAACAGGCACTGCTATGGTGGCAGGTCAGGAGTGGACGGCAAGGACAAAGAAACCGAATGTGATTTGCGAAGTGGGAACCATGGTGGAGATCAAAGAGATTCAGGGAGTGAAGTTGATTGTTGAGAAGCTTTAGGAGGAAATGAAGTTATGGAAATGTTTATTATTTTTTTGATTCTGATGATTATTATACTGGTGGTATTGGTGAGCTGTGTGCGAATTGTGCCTCAGGCCAATGCCCTGGTGGTGGAGCGGCTGGGAGCTTATCTTGGAACCTGGCATGTGGGCGTTCATTTTCTGTTGCCTTTTGTGGACCGGGTTGCCAAAAAAGTGGTTTTGAAAGAGCAGGTAGTTGATTTTGCTCCGCAGCCGGTGATTACCAAGGACAATGTTACCATGCGAATTGATACCGTAGTGTTTTTCCAGATTACAGATCCCAAACTGTTTGCTTACGGGGTGGAGAATCCCATTATGGCCATTGAGAATCTGACCGCTACCACCCTGCGTAATATTATCGGTGATCTGGAACTGGACCAGACCCTTACATCCAGAGAAACCATCAACACCAAAATGCGGGCATCCCTGGACGTGGCCACTGATCCTTGGGGAATTAAGGTCAACCGGGTGGAATTAAAGAATATTATTCCTCCTGCAGCCATTCAGGACGCCATGGAAAAACAGATGAAGGCAGAGCGCGAGCGGCGTGAAGCGATCTTAAAGGCAGAAGGAGAGAAGAAATCTACCATTCTGGTAGCAGAAGGTAAGAAAGAATCTGCAATTCTGGACGCAGAGGCAGATAAGCAGGCAGCGATTCTTCATGCAGAAGCAGAGAAGGAGAAGCGGATTAAAGAGGCAGAAGGTGAGGCAGAGGCTATATTGAAGGTTCAGCAGGCCAATGCAGACGGAATCCGGTACCTGAAAGAGGCAGGAGCAGACGAGGCAGTTTTGCGGTTAAAGAGTCTGGAAGCTTTTATTGCAGCAGCAGATGGAAAGGCTACAAAGATTATTATTCCTTCCGAGATTCAGGGAATTGCAGGGCTGGTAAAGTCCATTGCAGAGATTGGGAAAGAGGAGGAGTAAGAGAGATAAAAGAGTTCGCATGGCGGACTCTTTTTTTAATCAGGGAACACTAGCTTGAAAATCTTTTAGAACCACAGCTGGGGTTTCTTGACAAGTTTTGTTCCTTATAGTAAGTTATATAGATAACAGGAAATGGATAGAAGATAATTGATTACAAAATAAACGGAGGAAACAGACTATGAATTTAAAGGGACGTCATTTTTTGACATTAAAAGATTTTACCAGAGAGGAGATTACCGGTTTGCTGGATTTTGCGGCGGAGTTAAAGGCCAAGAAGAAAGAAAGGATTTCCACAAAACTTTGTGAGGGAAAAAATATTGCTTTGATTTTTGAAAAAACCAGTACCAGAACCCGGTGTTCTTTTGAGGTTGCCGCCAGAGACTTGGGAATGGGAACCACCTATTTAGACCCGTCTGGCTCACAGATTGGAAAGAAGGAGAGCATTGCAGACACGGCCAGAGTGCTGGGACGGATTTATGATGGCATTGAGTATCGGGGATATGGACAGGAGATTGTGGAGGAGCTGGCCCAATATGCAGGTGTTCCTGTGTGGAATGGCCTGACCAATGAATATCATCCCACACAGATTTTGGCAGATATGCTGACGATTCGGGAGAATTTCGGGGAACTTCAAGGCAGGAAGCTTGTGTATATGGGTGATGCCCGTTATAATATGGGAAATTCTCTGATGATTGGCTGTGCCAAGCTTGGGATGCATTTTGTAGCCTGCGCGCCGAACAAATATTTTCCAGGGGAAGAACTGACAAAACAGTGCAGAGCATATGCAGAAGCTTCCGGCGGAAGTGTGACTTTGACGGAAGATGTAAAGGAAGGGACACAAGGGGCTGATGTGATTTATACAGATGTGTGGGTGTCTATGGGAGAGCCGGATTCGGTTTGGGAAGAACGAATCCGGGAATTGACTCCATATCGGGTTACATCCAAGGTTATGGCGAATGCAGGGGAAAAGGCCATTTTCCTCCACTGTTTGCCCGCATTCCATGATTTAAAGACTAAAATTGGAAAAGAGATGGGAGAGCGGTTTGGGATAACTGAGATGGAAGTGACAGATGAAGTGTTTGAGTCTGCAAACTCCAAAGTGTTTGACGAGGCAGAAAACCGAATGCATACCATTAAGGCTGTGATGGCAGCGACTCTTGCAGAATAGGAGCGGGTATATGGCAAATCAGGAAAAGAGAAGGAGTCCGCGGAATGAAGTTATGATGTTGGACCTGCTTCACATAGCAGTGGGAATTTTGACGGTGATCTGTGCCGTGCTGGCATTTTTGGACCCAGAGAACAACCAGTTTCTATTTCCGGTAATATTTTGGCTGGCAGGGCTTTTAAATGGAGTGAGCGGCTGGTACAAAATCAGAAACAGCGGCAGGGACAAAAAGAGAAGGTTTGGCGGTATTGTTCTGTGTATACTTGCATTTTTGCTGGTGCTGATTGGCATTGCCAGCGTCATTAGCATTCGGAGGTAAAAAGTGAAGGCAAACATTTTAAAAATCCTCAAAGATGCAAAAGACTATGTGTCCGGACAGGAATTGTGCGAACATTTAGGCGTATCCAGAACCGCTGTGTGGAAAGCTATTCAACAACTGGAGAAAGAAGGATATGAGATTGAAGCAAAACGCAATCGGGGATACCGTTTAACCGAAGGTAAGAATGTGTTTGCTGCCACAGAGATCAAAAGTATCCTTCAGACAGAGCAGGTGGGGCATAATCTGGTCTTTTTGGATTTGGTGGACTCTACCAACAACGAAGCCCGCCGTCAGGCAGAAAAAGGAGCTGGTGACGGTACTCTGGTGGTGGCTTTGGAACAAAGTTCAGGCAAAGGAAGACGGGGAAGATCTTGGGTATCTGCCCGTGGAGTAGGTGTCTGGATGAGTTTGCTCTTACGGCCGGATTTTATGCCGGAGGACGCTTCCATGCTGACGTTGATTGCTGCCATGGCAGTGAGAGAGGGAATCCGCCAGGTAACTGGTTTGGAAGGTCAGATTAAATGGCCCAATGACGTGGTGCTGAATGGGAAAAAGGTGTGTGGGATTCTCACAGAGATGAGTACTGAGATGGAGTGGATTCGCTATGTGGTCATTGGAATCGGGATCAATGTGAACATGCGGGAATTTCCAGAGGAGATTCGTGAGACAGCCACCTCGCTGGCATTGTGTGCAGACAAGACCATAAGATGTGCTGAGTTGATTGCGGCAGTGGCAGGAACTTGGGAATACTACTATAAAATATTTCTGAAAACCAGAGATTTAAGTCTTTTGATGGAAGAATACAATCAAATGTTGGTGAATGTGGACCGTGAGGTGAAGGTCTTAGCGCCAAAAGGGGAATATACTGGCATTTCCAGGGGAATTAATGAAAGGGGAGAGCTTCTGGTGGAAACGAATCAGGAATTGCGAACCGTTCTGTCCGGAGAAGTTTCTGTGAGAGGAATATATGGATATGTATAAAAGTCAGGCTGAGCAAAGGCAGAACTGTTCCAATGAGGCTATGAAGACAGCAGAAGATAGGGATTTGAACCGTCTAAAGGCAGCGTCCGTTCTTTTAACGTCCTGGTATGACGCCAGCCATCGGACGCTGCCCTGGCGGGAAAATCCCACTGCCTATTCCATCTGGATTTCGGAAATTATGCTCCAGCAGACCCGGATTGAGGCAGTCAAGCCATATTATGACCGGTTTATGAAAGAGCTTCCCCATGTGACGGCTCTGGCGTCTGTGGAGGATGACCGGCTGATGAAGCTTTGGGAAGGTCTTGGCTATTACAACCGGGCCAGAAACTTAAAAAAAGCTGCCCAGATTATGGTTTGTGAGTATGAGGGGGATTTGCCGCCCAAGTATAAAGAACTGTTAAAGCTTCCTGGAATCGGCAGTTATACAGCCGGCGCCATTGCCTCCATAGCTTTTGGGGAAGCCGTTCCGGCTGTGGATGGCAATGTGCTTCGGGTACTTTCCCGGATTTTTGCAAGCAGGGAGGACATAAGCCGACAGCAGGTGAAAAAGCACTGGGAAGAAATGCTTTTAAAGATTTTGCCAAAAACCAGTCCAAGTTCCTTAAATCAGGGGATTATGGAGTTGGGAGAAACTATTTGTCTGCCTAACGGTCGGCCGGCATGTGAAAGTTGTCCGGTAAAAAAGCTGTGTCTTGCTTTCCGGGATCATTTGACTGAAGAACTTCCCATAAAGTCTCCTCCCAAAAAACGTCGAATCGAAGAGCGAACGGTGTGCATTTTGGAGTATCAGGATGAGGTTGGGTTGTGCAAGCGTCCGGATACGGGTTTGCTTGCTTCTCTTTATGAACTTCCAAACATAGAAAATCATTTGACCAGAGAACAGATTTTTGCGGAATTTGGCCTGAAAAAAGAGGAGATTGTCCAAATGGAAGATCTTCCGGAAGCAAAGCATATTTTTTCCCATGTGGAATGGCGTATGATTGGATACCGGATTGTTCTGGGCCGACCGCTGGGAAAAAGGTGGATTTCAGCCAAAAAAGAGGAATTAAAGACCATTTATCCTCTTCCCAATGCGTTTAGCAGGTATACAAAGCTTATAAAATGAGGATAATGAAAAGGAGGTGAGGGATGGACATGGAGAAATACAGGAAAATGCTTCTGGTTATCAATCCCAAATCTGGAAAGGGACAGATTAAGAACCGTCTGCTGGAAATCTTAAATATTTTTTCCGGAGAAGGGTATCAGGTTCAGGTATACATTACCCAGCAGCCTCTAGAGGCAAAGGAAGCAGTGGTCGCCTGGGGAGAGGAAATGGACTTGATTGTGTGTAGCGGAGGAGACGGGACTCTAAATGAAACCATTTCCGGAATGATGGAGTTAAAGACCATGCCACAGCTGGGCTATATTCCAGCTGGCTCTACCAATGATTTTGCTTCAAGCCTGAAGATTCCAAAACAGATGGCTGCTGCAGCCCTTGGTGTAGTGAAGGGAGAGCCGGACCCAGTGGACATCGGGAGATTCTGTAAGGAACGGTATTTTGTGTACGTGGCAGGATTTGGCGCCTTTACAGAGGTTTCCTACCTGACCTCCCAGGATAAAAAGAATCTGTTGGGCCATCAGGCTTATATGCTGGAGGGTGTAAAAAGCCTTGCTTCCATTAAAGCATATCCGTTACGAATTGAGAGCCAAGAACAGGTTTATGAGGGAGATTTTATATTTGGTATGGTTACAAACACCACTCAGGTAGGAGGATTTAAGGGGCTGGTAAGTCAGGATGTATCCTTATGCGACGGTTTATTTGAGGTTCTTTTAATCCGTATGCCCAAAACCCCCTTAGAACTTAGCAGCATTGTGTCCAGTCTTCTTTTAAAAGATGAAAAATGCGAACTGGTCCACAAATTTAAAACCCGTTCTTTGACTGCCTTTTCCAAGGACCCTGTGGATTGGGTGTTGGATGGAGAATTTGGAGGCAGCCATACGTGTGTGGAGTTGGAAAATCTTTGCAGGCAAGTGATCATTCGCCGAAGTCTGCCGAGAAGCTTAAAGAAAATAGGTCCATAAAAAGGAAAAAATGTAAAGAGATAAAGAAAATTGTTGAAATTTGAGGGTTACTGATATATAATGATTAGTTGAGTAGGTTCGCTATGTGACCCTTAATTGAAAGGACGTTACCTGTGGAAAAAGACAATTTTTTAGAAAAGCTGAAAAAGCTGGTGGAAGTTGCCAAGACAAAGCATAATGCGTTGGATGTGGCGGAAATTAATGATTTCTTTATGGGGGACAATCTGACACCGGACCAGATGGAACAGATTTACAGTTATCTGGAAGAACGGCGAATTGATGTAATTCCGGTGATGGATGACAGCTTGCTGGCGGAAGAGCCGCTTTTACTGGACGATGATGATTTCGTCGGAGATGACAGCTTCTTAAAAGAAGCGGAGGATATTGATCTGGATGCAGTAGATCTTCTGGAAGGAATCGGAACAGAGGATCCGGTTCGGATGTATTTAAAGGAGATCGGAACCGTACCCTTGCTCAGCGCAGATGAGGAACTGGTTCTTGCAAGAAGAAAAGCAGAGGGCGATGAGCACGCAAAAGAGCGGCTGATTGAGGCTAACCTGCGTCTGGTTGTCAGCATTGCCAAGCGCTATACCGGCAGAGGCATGAGTTTTCTCGACCTGGTACAGGAGGGAAATTTAGGGCTGATTAAAGGTGTGGAAAAATTCGACTATACAAAAGGATACAAGCTGAGTACATATGCTACTTGGTGGATTCGGCAGTCCGTGACCAGGGCGCTTGCAGACCAGGCACGTACCATCCGTGTACCAGTGCATATGGTGGAGACCATCAACAAGATGTCTAAGATGCAGCGCAAACTTACCCTGGAGCTGGGATATGAGCCGTCTGTAGCTGAGTTGGCTGATGCTCTGGATATGTCAGAGGAGAAGGTTATGGAGATCATGCAGATCGCAAGAGAACCGGCTTCTTTGGAGACGCCCATTGGCGAGGAGGATGACTCCAACCTAGGAGATTTTGTGGCGGACAACAATGTGGTGACGCCTGAGGGGAATGTGGAATCCGTCATGTTAAGAGAGCACATTGACGCTTTGCTGGGGGATTTAAAGGAGAGAGAGCGGCAGGTGATCGTTCTCCGCTTTGGCCTGGAAGATGGACATCCCCGTACTTTGGAGGAAGTAGGCAAAGAGTTTAATGTGACTCGTGAGCGAATCCGTCAGATTGAGGCAAAGGCTTTACGGAAACTGCGCAATCCGGTGCGGAGCAAGCGGATTCGGGACTTCCTGTAAAAAAAGAGAATGGATACACAGACAGGAGTGGAGTATTTGAACCGCAGGAATTATCAGAAAGAGTTGGAAGTTATCATAAAACAGAATGAGGACAGGAGCCGGGTTCCCCGGCTCTTTCTGCACAGCTGCTGTGCTCCATGCAGCAGTTATGTGCTGGAATATTTGTCCAAATATTTTGAGATTACGGTATTTTATTACAATCCAAATATATCTCCAAAGGAGGAATATGAAAAGCGCGTCCAGGAGCAACGGCGTCTGATAGAACAACTGCCTGCAATTCATCCCATTCATATGGAGACTGGCCCATACGAGCCAGAGCGGTTTTATGATGGCACTATGGGACTGGAACAGGAACCGGAAGGGGGAGTCAGGTGCGAGAGATGTTTTCGCCTTCGGCTGGAGGAAACTGCAAAGCGGGCGGCAAAAGGTGGGTTTGACTATTTTACCACCACCCTTACCATCAGCCCTTTAAAAAACGCGGATTGTCTTAACCAAATTGGAGAGATCTTGGGTACATTATATCCGGTGAAGTATCTTCCCTCGGATTTTAAAAAAAAGAACGGATACAAACGGTCCGTGGAACTGTCTGAAGAATATGGATTGTACAGACAGGATTATTGTGGATGCGTGTTTTCCAAGCGTATCAAAACCTTGTGAAAAACGACGGGAAATCCGGCTTTTTTGCTTGACACATACGACGATTTGTAATAAACTTTTAATGAGAGGTTCGTGCCGGAAAGGTGCGGATTTAAGGGATTATAATATAATTAAAAAAGGAGAAATGTCATATGCTTAGTAAAACATTAACCATTGTAAACCCATCCGGACTGCATTTAAGACCAGCAGGCGTTCTGTCTCAGACCGCTATGAAGTTTAAATGTGATGTGCTGATTGAGTGCGGTGAGAAGAGAATTATCGCAAAGAGTGTACTGAACGTGATGGCTGCCGGTATTAAGTCCGGGACAGAGATTACCCTGATTTGTGACGGTGAAGATGAGGCTGCTGCTATGGAGACCATCAGTCAGGCCATTGAGAGCGGATTGGGCGAGATGTAAAGAGAGTTTTGAGAAAGAGAACAGCCAAACCAGAGATTTTCTTTTGGTTTGGCTGTTTTTATTTGTCTCCTTAAATTTCATCGGTCTCTTCAAAGCGATATTGGAGGGATTCGTAGTCCATGGATGGCAGAGGAAGAGGGATTCCTGCATACATAAGTACTGCGCCAGTGTAAATCTGGCCTGTCAGGGTCTCTTTGTATTTTTTCTGCGGGTCCAATCCTCTTAAATGAAGGAGGGTGATGGGGGGATTGGGGTATTTGCGCAACACCACGCCACACACAAGAACATTGGTCTTGTCTTTGGAGACAAAGGACCAAATCACTGCATTGTTCTCATCTCCCGGAGCGGTTATGCGGTAATAGTCTCCATTTTGAATCATAGGTTCGATTTCTTTAAACTGAGTGATCAAATTTGATGCAATCTCTTTTTCTTCTTTGGTCATATGCTCCAAATCCAGTTCATAGCCAAAAGTGCCGGACATGGCCACAACCGCACGGGTGTTCATGGCAGTAGTGCGGCCTGTCTGGTGATTGGGACATACGCTCACATGAGCGCCCATAGTGCTTATGGGGTAAATAAAGGAGGTGCCATATTGAATCTCCAGCCGGTCAATGGCATCTGTGTTGTCACTGCACCAGATTTGGGGAGAATAGTACAGCATGCCTGCATCAAAACGGCCGCCTCCCCCGGCACAGGTTTCAAGAAGCAAATCCGGATACCGGGTGATTAACTGTTCCATCATGTCATAAACTCCCAGCATATGACGGTGAAGGACTTCTCCCTGCCGGTCTTCTGGAAGACTTTGGGAAAATACATTACCCACAGCCCGGTTTACATCCCATTTTACATATTCCACATGACAGGAATCTAAAACCTGAAAGATCTGTTCCATCACATAATCCCGCACTTCCTTTCGGGATACATCCAGATTTAACTGTCCCCGGCTGGTCATAGGATTCCGGCCAGGAACTTTCAGACACCAGTCTGGATGGAGGCGGTACAAATCACTGTCCTCGGAGATCATTTCCGGTTCAATCCAAATACCAAATTTCATGCCAAGATCATGAATCTTTTGTACTAAGGCAGGAAGGCCCCCATGAATTTTCTTTTCATTCACATACCAGTCTCCCAGACCGGAAATGTCGTCATCACGTTTACCAAACCAGCCGTCATCCAAAACAAACAGTTCGATGCCAATTTCCTTGGCAGCTTTGGCAATGCCATACAGTTTCTTTTCGTCAAATTGAAAGTAGGTTGCTTCCCAGTTGTTTACCAGTACCGGACGGTGGCGATTTACATAACTGCTCCGAATCAAATGATTGCGGAACGCATCATGGAAATGATGGGAGATCTGTTCCAACCCTTTTCCTGACCAGGTCATTACTGCCTCCGGGGTGGTAAAGCTTTCCCCAGAGTTTAGACGGAAGGAAAAGTTGCTTGGATGGATTCCCATGACAAGCCGAGTCTGCTCGGCCTGATCAAGTTCTACCTGACATTCAAAATTGCCGCTGTATACAAACACAATGCCATAACAGTCGCCGTAATCTTCGGTTGTTCTGCGGTCGCAGATAAGAACCGCTGGATTGTGGTGATGGCTGGACATGCCCCGCTTACTTTCAATGGACTGGATGCCATGGGTAATGGGGCGGCGTTCTGTCTGACGTTCCATATTGTGACGCCCGTAAAAATGGATGAGATCCATGGAGCGCTTTGGAAAATCTAGTTCCAGGGACATGGCTTTTTTCAGAGCAATCCGGGAAGTTCCATGGTTGGTGATTTCCACGGCCCGGGTGATTACATCACATTGAGGAAATACGCCGTAAAGAAGTTTTACCTCCACGCCGCTAGGCTCATCCTTCAAAAGAATTTCCAATGTGGCGGCATCGGACTCCTGGGTGGTAAAAAGGGAAGGCAGCCCAGGAAGGCGGTATTTGCCGGGAAGAATCTGATGGGAGCAGTATTTCAGCTGAAGGCAGTTGCTGCCATCTGTGTGACGAATCTCAATTCCCTGGATTCGGTAGTCGCCATTGCCTTCGGCTGTGTATTCCTGGGGAAGCACATCCAAAGAAAACCGACGGTCATCTTCTGCCTCGTAGGGGTTGCCGGAAAATCCCCGGTCCAGATTTACAATTCGATGAACAACCTCCGTATCTCCTAAATCAGCGCCGTAATATAAATGAACCAGGGTATCGTAACGCTCGATCTGCATCTGATACATGGTAGAACAAGTGCGAAGCGTAAATACACGAGATTGGGGATTGAATTTGATTGGTTCCATGTTTTATCCTCCATTTGTAAATTTTAATTACTGCAAGTTCAAATACCAATTCTTCTATTAAAGCAAAAGAGAAGGCAAGTGTCAAGGGGAAAAAGAACCGGTTTTGGATTCCTCAAAAAATGGTCGGTAAAGCCGCCATAAGAACCAGGAATTTGCATAGGCAGTGAGAGAAAATCCGCACATCAGCCATACAAACAGATAGATGGGAAACAATTCTGCATCTGCGATTGTAAAATACATAGGCAGGCAAGTAATAGCAGCAATGGCAATGGCATAGGCAGGTTGACGGATGATAAAGTAAATCCCATAGCCAATAAGTTTACTGATCTTGTTTTCAAAAGCAGCCAGAACAGAAAAAATATACAGGCTGAAAAAAAGTAAAAAGATTCCCACTGCAGTTATAACATAGGTGAAAATTTGTCTGATTCCTTCCGGCATGGTACTTATAGCTGTGCGTTCCAGCCAGAGAATCAGCGCTGCAGCCAACAAAAGGACCCAAAGGATTGTGGATTGGAGAAAATTTCCACGAAAACTTTTCCAGAAAGATTTCCAGGTACTGATATCTTTGTCTTTGTGAAGCTTTAGCGTGCAGTAGTAGAGAGCAGTGGTAGAGGCTCCAATGGTAATAATGGGAATACTGGAAATCATCCACAAAAGATTCAGGCCAATCAGTTTTCCTAAAAACAAAAAGAACTGGTGCAGGAAATTGTCCTCATTGAAAAAATTCATAAAATCCCCTTTCTGTCGGCATAAAAGGCAAGCCCACCGCACCGCAAGGAGTTCCTTGGGATGCGGCGGGCTTTTCCTGTTCATAAAGCCTGTGATTGTGTGTGTTTCGAATGTGTAAAAGTGTTTCCTTTACAGTTTTCCGCCGGAGGTCGCAATACCTTCTACGAACTGTTTCTGGAAGATCAGGTACAGCACGATCATCGGAATACAAGCCAGCAGGGAAGCAGCCATCAGCTGTGGATAGTTATTGGTGTACTGACCCTGCATCTTTGCCAAAGCTGCTGACAAAGGCATAACGTCACGGTTACAGATGAGAGGCCACATCAGATCTTTGTAGGCAAACACTGCAGTAAAGATACCAAGAGCCACCATGGAAGACTGAGTCAAAGGAGCCATGATCCAAAGGAATGTCTGACCAATGTTACATCCGTCCAGACGAGCAGCTTCTTCCAGGTCTCTTGGCAGTCCCATGTAAGCCTGACGAAGAAGGAAGGTACCAAATGCAGTAACCAGACCTGGGAATACCAGGGCGAAGATGGTGTTTAACTGTCCCATCTTGCTGACCATCAAATACTGAGGAATAATATAAATCTGTCCTGGAACCATCATCTGGAACAGAATCAGGGAAAACATAAAGTTCTTACCTTTAAACTCAAGTCTTGCAAAAGCATAGCCAGCCAGAGTAGCAGTGAGAACCGCTGCAATAACACGGCCTGCAATCAAAAGCAGGGTGTTCATATACAGAATTGGGAAATTCATGTTGTTAATAACTGTGGTAAAGTTCTCGGTCCGCCATACGCTTGGGAAGATGACGAAAGGATTTACTGATGTAGCTTCTGTCATTGACTTAAATGCTGTAAGGGCCATCCATACAAACGGAACCAGCATAGTGATGGATACCAGAACCAGGATGAGATGAATGACAGCAGTCATAAGTTTTGCTCTTTGTTCCATAACAATTTCCTCCTCCTAATTCTAATTGTAGTAAACCCATTTTTTCTGTGCAACCATCTGGAATACGGTAATAACCATGATGATGGCAATCAGAAGCACAACGATAGTGGAACCATAGCCTTTGTTGTTCTCCACAAAGGAGTTTTGATAGAACAGGTAAACAATCGACCGAGTCTTGTAAAGAGCAGGATTGTTTTTATCCATAACCATGAAGATCAGGTCAAATACCTGCAGTCCGCCGATGATTCTTGTGATACTTACAAAGAAAATGGTCGGAGAAAGCAGGGGAACGGTGATGTTGAAAAACTGTTCGATTCCGTTGGCGCCGTCAATATCAGCAGCTTCGTAGTAGTCACGGGGAATCTCCTGAAGTCCTGCCAAAAACAGTACCATGTTATAACCGATAATGGACCAGATACCGATTACGGCAATACTGAATACAGCAATCTTCGGATCGGAAATCCACTGAACATTTCCGCCAAACACATGGTTTAAAAGGCCAAACTCGGTGTTAAACAGCCATCTCCATACCATAGCTACTGCAGCGGGAGCTGCGACCATAGGCAGGAAGAATATCGTACGATAGGTAGACACACCCTTCATTTTCCGGTTCAGCAAGACAGCCAGAACCAGTGAAAGGGCGATAGAAAACGGCACTTCTACAATGGCATACTTGAACGTGTTAATAACGGACTGCCATACTTCAGCATCTTTTAACAGGCGAACATAGTTTTCTGCTCCGATAAAAATGTTGCCTCTGCCAAAGTCACCAGTTTTGAAAAAGCTTTCCCAGATCGTCTGGAAGATCGGGATAATGTTTAAAACAATCAGTCCGATCATAGTGGGAAGAATAAAGAGCCATCCCCACATAAACTCGTTGCGCTCCCGGCTGGTTCCTTTTTTGATATTACTCACAATCTCACCCCTTCTTTAGATTTTGTGCTGCTGTCTGGTCCTGTTTTGGGATGCAGGACCAGATCAGTCAGTGATGTTTTATTTTTCCTCAGCGATCTTCTCGTTCATAATTTGTGTGATATTAGCACAAGCTGTAGCCATATCTTCTTCACCGTTCCAGGGCTTTTTCAGCTCTTCTACCATGGGGTTCCACCATGCCAGTGTGGATTTGGTGCAGGGACGGAATACGATGTCATCCATGGCATCCAGATAGGGCTGTAAGTTGAACAGATCCGTGTTGTTGACCCAAGCGTCAGATACGCCTTCGTATGCAGCCATGGTCACGCCAAGTTCTGCCTGTTTCTGCTGCATATCCTTGGTTGCAAACCATTCGATCAGCTGGTAAGCACCATCTGGATTCTTGGTGCCTGCGGAAGCGGACCATCCAAGACCATTGTACAGAGAAATGCTTCTTCCAGTCTCAGGATCTTTTGGAAGTCTTGCAACATCTGCATGCTGGGCAATGTACTCATTGTCTTTAAAAGCAGCTACCATCCAGGAACCCTGGCTGATCATGCCGATCTTTCCGGAACCAAACAATACATCTGTACCAGTCTCAGACATGGTGGATGCAGGAGGCATGGTATCTTTTACCAGTTTGTCAACAAATTCCATGGCAGCGATGGTCTTGGGATCGTCAAAACCAGACTTGCCTTCTTCATTGATTACACTTCCGCCCAGTGTATATACGATGTTCATCCAGGTATCCTGCTCATTGGACGGGTTGGCACAGAAACCATACTGGCTGCCGTCGTCTTTAGTCAGCTGTTTTGCAATATCATAGAACTCATCCCAAGTCCAGCTTCCGTCCGGATAAGGGATTCCAGCGGCATCAAACATATCTTTGTTGTACCAGATTGCAACGGTGTCCATATCTTTGGGAAGGGCGTAAATCTTGCCTTCATAAGTATACATATCTTTTAAAGCCTGTGGAAACTTGTCCAGTTCCAGTTTGTCGCTGGAATTGACTTTGTCTGTAATGTCCAGAAGAATACCATTGGACATGTAGCGGACTGCCTCGTTGGAGTGCATCCAGAATACGTCAGGCATGTCGCCGCCGGATGCGCCCGCTTCCAGGAGAGTCCAGTAGCTGTTCCACTCGATAACCTGAAGCTGTGTCTGGATTCCGGTTGCAGCGGTAAAGTCATCCAGAATTTTCTGAAGTCCGGGCTGCTGTCCGTTGTCCCAGATGGCTACGGTCAGTTTGCCGCCGGCATTGCCGCCCCCCCCATTGCTTCCGCCGCCATTGTCTCCGCCGCCCCCGCCGGCACTGCCGCCGCAGCCGGTCAATGAAGTGGCTGCCAAAGCTCCACAAAGAGCAAGTGCGAGAAATTTGTTGCGTTTCTTCATAGTAATTACCTCCCGTGTTCGTCATATTGACTTAATTTATTGAGATAATTATATGAAAAGATAACAATATTGTCTATGGATAACTGACTATAAAAATTAAATATTTAACATGGAAAAATGAACAAGGATATGGAAAAATGAATCGGTTTGGTGTATAATATGGTTAAATGTAAAATCGGTTTTCCAGTGTCAAAGTTATCGGCCATTGTTGAATTTTACTAAAAAACTGGAGGAATGAATTTTATGAGAAATGTCAAGTATACCGATTCTGCCCAGTTCCGCTGCTTGGAGCATCTGCGGGGAAGCTATATGGATCTTTATCTGATTCATTGTGGTTTGGAACATTGCCTTCCCACTCATGCCATTGGGCGTTCCATAAGAGAGGAATATATTATTCATTTTGTTTTGGACGGAAAAGGTTCCTACACAGCCAATGGGATTACTTATTTTCTTACAGCCAACCAGATGTTTTTAATTCGCCCCGGAGAGGAGAACCGCTATGCTGCAGACCCGGAGGAACCCTGGACTTATGCTTGGGTTGGGTTTGACGGCATCCGTGCAGAGGCAATCTTAAAGAATTGCGGTTTTTCCAAACAGTCCTATGT
>ERZ808029.380-NODE-380-length-27265-cov-4.074077_pt1 | contig 27265 bp, 22 predicted proteins | sample MGYA00380185_ERZ808029 | MGnify/ENA primary metagenome ERZ808029 (study PRJEB31490, sample SAMN06133404) | mouse gut metagenome | isolation source: M2_3 | host: mice | place: China: Chengdu | collected 2015-05 ... | reverse complement strand
GCCTCGCCCATCTTACCCTGACCAGCTTTGGTCTTAGGCTCAATGGCAATATCAATAACCGGCTCCGGGAACTCCATGGATTCCAGTATTACCGGATGCTGATCATCGCAGATCGTATCACCAGTAGTCGTCAGCTTAAAGCCAACCGCTGCGGCAATATCACCGGAATACACCTTATCAAGCTCCTGCCGTTTGTTGGCATGCATCTGTAAGATACGGCCCACCCGCTCCTTTTTGTCCTTGGTGGCATTGAGCACATAAGAACCAGAATTCAGGGTTCCGGAATACACACGGAAGAAAGCCAGCTTTCCTACATAAGGATCAGTCATGATCTTAAATGCAAGAGCTGAGAATGGTTCTGCATCTGAAGAATGACGCTCAACTTCATTTCCCTCCAGATCCACACCTTTAATGGCAGGGATGTCTGTGGGAGCAGGCATATACTCCAGAATCGCATCCAGAAGCTTCTGCACACCCTTATTCCGATATGCGCTTCCGCAACATACAGGAACTGCAGTACATTCACAGGTGGCCTTTCTCAAAACCTTCTTCATTTCCTCAACTGTAGGTTCTTCGCCTTCCAGATACTTCATGGTCAGATCATCATCCAACTCACAAACCTTTTCCACCAGTTCACTGCGATACAGTTCGGCTTCATCCCTCATATCTTCCGGCACATCCAAAATGGCAATGTCCTCACCCTTGTCGTCATTGTAAATATATGCCTTCATCTCAAAAAGATCAATGATTCCTTTAAACTCATCTTCTTTTCCAATGGGCAGCTGCAGACAAATGGCATTCTTGCCCAGTCGGTCACGAATCTGGTCCACAGCGCCAAAGAAATTAGCGCCCAGGATATCCATCTTGTTAATAAACGCCATACGAGGTACATTGTAGGTATCCGCCTGACGCCATACGTTCTCGGACTGAGGCTCCACGCCGCCTTTCGCACAGAACACGCCGACAGCGCCGTCCAACACACGCAGAGAACGCTCTACTTCTACCGTAAAATCCACGTGTCCGGGAGTATCAATAATATTGATTCGATGTTCCAGAGCGCCTTTTTTCGGTTTGCAGTTTTCCTGCATGGTCCAATGACAGGTTGTAGCCGCTGAAGTGATAGTAATACCACGCTCCTGCTCCTGAGCCATCCAGTCCATGGTTGCAGTACCTTCGTGAGTATCACCGATTTTGTAGTTTACACCAGTATAGTACAGGATACGCTCAGATAATGTGGTCTTACCAGCATCAATGTGAGCCATAATCCCGATATTCCTGGTCCTCTCTAACGGATATTCTCTTCCAGCCAAAGCTTTGTCCTCCTATCAGATTCTAAAATGGGAGAAGGCCTTGTTCGCCTCTGCCATCTTATGCATATCTTCTTTACGTTTCACAGACGCCCCTGTATTGTTGGCAGCATCCATGATCTCATTTGCAAGTCTTTCTTCCTGGGTCTTCTCATTTCTCTTGCGGGAGAACATGGTGATCCAGCGGAGCGCCAAGGTCTGACGTCTCTCCGGCTTTACCTCAATCGGCACCTGATAGGTGGCGCCGCCGATTCTCTTTGCCTTAACCTCAAGAACCGGCATGATATTATTCATGGCCTCCTCGAAAACCTCAACTGCCGGTTTCCCAGTCTTGTCCTCCACACGGGCAAAAGCACCGTATACAATCTTCTGCGCAACGCCTCTTTTGCCGTCCAGCATAATGTTGTTAATCAACTTGGTCACAACTTTGTTGTTGTACAAAGGATCCGCCAATACATCCCTTTTCTGAATATGTCCTTTACGTGGCACGTTACTTCCCTCCTTAATCATAGTTGCAGGGTGATTCCGAAGCTAAAAACCGGAAGGCCGCTCCCTGGTGTAACCGGCAATCCTGTGAATTGCTCACAACCGGGTCGTCCCAATGAAAAGCCTGACCGAAATGTTAGGTCCTCTTTCCACTGCTCATCGCCTGCGAAAATTAACTCGTCGGTACTCACATGTTTCCATAAAATGTGTTCGCGCTCGGTCTTTCCATCTATTCCTGCAACCTACAGGTCAATATCACCGGCACTACTGTCACTTTACTGCCGTTAGTGGTACTTCGTTTACTGCTCTTTTTGCAACAATTCGGTTTCCCTCCCTGTTGCCTTTCCCGTCACAGCACAACTGTCCGGGAATTTACTTTTTAGCAGCTTTCGGCCGCTTCGCGCCATATTTGGAACGGGCCTTCTTGCGGTTTGCAACACCGGCAGTATCCAAGGTACCACGAATAATATGATATCTTGTACCTGGCAGATCTTTTACTCTTCCGCCACGGATTAAAACAACGCTGTGCTCCTGCAAGTTGTGTCCCTCTCCAGGAATGTAGCTGGTTACTTCAATTCCATTGGAAAGACGTACTCTCGCAATCTTACGGAGTGCTGAGTTCGGCTTTTTCGGGGTTGCAGTCTTAACTGCGGTACAAACGCCTCTCTTCTGGGGAGAAGAGCTGTCCGTGGAACGCTTCCGCAGGGAATTGTAGCCTTTCTGCAGAGCCGGAGCTGTGGATTTCTTCACCGATGTCTGTCTTCCCTTTCTTACTAACTGGTTAAATGTTGGCATTCCTTTTCACCTCCTGTGATATTGTCTGTTGGTTGCTGTAAGTTTTCAGCTTTTGCACACAAAAATATGACGTGATTTTTGCACGCCATACCATTATATCTGGATTGTAAACCTGTGTCAAGGGAATTTTTGTAAGAATTTTTCTGTGACAGTTCGGAACGGTAACGTTTTTCCGTTGAAAAGAAACGATTCCGACTGCAAAAAATACGAATGTCTAAGTCGGTTCGGACATAAACATAAAAAAAACCTGTACAAGAAAGGAATCTCAATGGATATTTCCAAATCAAAAGTATTGCTTCGCTCTTTGTTAATGGCTTATTTACTGTCTGGAGTTCTGCTCCTTGCCCTGTCCTTTGCCCTTTACCGGATGAAGCTGGGGGAACAGCAAATTAATGCTGCTGTATATGGCATCTATGTGATCGCCTGCCTGTTCGGCGGATTTATAGCAGGCAAGGCTTCCCTCTCCCGAAGATTCTTTTGGGGAATGTTGACTGGCATCTTGTATTTTATTGTCCTTTTTGCTGTATCATGGCTGCTGAACCGGGAAACCGTGCCAATCCCAGATCTCACAAGAAGCGCCACGGTTCTGGCCTGCTGCGCTGTAGGCGGCACTGCCGGAGGGATGTTCAGCTGACAAACCATCCTCTGATCCATCTGTGCCAAACAAAAGCTGGGAACAATACTGCAAAAATCATTCCAGCAGCTTTGTTCCCAGCCATTCAGTAAAGCACAAACAGGGAAAGGCACCCATTTACAGGCAATCCCCTGATAACCCCAGAGCAGTCTCAAATAATATGGCCACTCCTATCACCACCTTATCTTTTGTCAGGATGCCGCGCTCTCTGCCTCTCCATCCTGCTCCCCCTGAGTCTGCAGCTTTTCTTTCTCCTCCTGGCTTAGAATATACAAATGAATCTTTTCAATCCGGTTCTTTTCCACACATTCCACCACCAGCCGGAGTCCCTCATGGCATACCTCTTCTCCCTCCTCTGGCAAATGATCCAAAAGCCCAATCACCAAACCTCCAATAGAATCATAATCCTCGGATTCCAGCTTCAAGTCCAGCCAGCTGTTTAGATCATCCAGTTTGGTGGAGCCGCTGACCAGATACTCATCTGCTGCAATCATCCGGACTTCGTCCTCCTCATCTTCATCGTACTCATCCCGAATCTCTCCCACGATCTCCTCCAGCATGTCTTCCAATGTAACCATGCCTGCTGTAGCTCCATACTCATCCAGCACGATAATAATGTTGTGCAGGGTTTTCCGCATTTCCGCCATCAGCTCAGAAGTTTTCTTATATTCATAAGTGTAAAGAGGCTGCCTTAAAAAATCCCGGATCGTAAAAGCCTGACGCTCTGCCAGCAAAATATCCTTTACATTTATAATGCCAATCACATTATCCGTAGTTTCCTCATACACAGGAAAACGGGTAAACTTTTCCCGCCGGAAAATCTCCATCAGTTCTTCAAAAGTCGTGTCTACATCCACCATCACCATATCAATCCGGGGTACCATCACATCTTTTGCCACCGAGTCGCCAAAATCAAACACATTATTAATCATCTTCTTTTCTTCTGACTCAATCACACCCTCTTCATGGCTCACTTCCACAATGGTACGCAGCTCATCCTCAGTGATGGCCTCCTGCTTTTTGTTCGGATCTACCCGCAACAAAAATAAAAATCCCATAGACAACTGATTAATACAATAAATGACTGGTGTCAATAATGTCATCATCAAATAAATGACCCTTGCATACTGCAGCGCCAGTCGCTCCGAATGGATCGTGGCCAGGGTCTTGGGAGAAATCTCCCCAAAAACCAGAATCAACAGTGTCAGGATACCGGTTGCCAGTCCCACTGCCTTACTTCCGAACAATTCCATAGCAAGAGTCGTCATCAGAGAAGATGCCGAAAGATTTACAATGTTGTTGCCAACCAAAATGGTGCTTAGCATTTTTCCCGGATCTTCAATGACTTTTGTAAGGGTGACTGCCTTCTTATCCCCAGCCTCCGCCAGGGTCCGCACCCGCATGCGGTTGACCGTAGTAAGCGCTGTCTCCGCCGAAGAAAAAAAAGCGGACAGGCCAAGCAGCACAACAACCGTACAGATCTGTATACCCGTACTGTCTCCTGAATCTAACATAAAATTACATTAATCTCCTTTCCCGATTTCCTACGCGTCTGTTCCTGCCCCTAGAGTGTGTCAAACGCAATCTACATTAATAATAAATTGTAACAGATTCTACAATATTTCTTTCCCCTTGTCAACGATTATTTTCCTTCGTTTCCCTTACACTGGCTGCGCTTTCTTTTCCATTCCCGCACCGGCCAGGAAAAGGAGGTGATGCCAGAGCCAACCAAAATACAAATATCTCCCAGGTTAAACACCACTTCTTTCAAAGGACCAAAACGAAGGCTGAAATAATCCACCACATAGTTTCTTACATAGCGATCATACAGATTGCTCAATGAGCCGCCAATAACCAGAGAAGTAGCTGTTTTCTCCAGGATACGCCCTTTCTCCCGCTGCATCTCCATAAGTCCTCCTGCCAGGATGGATGTGAGAATCAGAGGAACCAGACGCACCAGTTCTTTATGCTTTTCCATAAATCCAAAGGGAAAACCTTCGTTATGATTCCGGTAAATCCAAATTTTTCCTTTTGCCTTTTCCAGTGGTCTGGGAAACGTTTCCCCATCCTGTGCTTCCACCTTGTACTTCAGCCACTGGTCTCCTCCTGCCACTAATGCAATCAATGCTGCATACAGCATAGTAATACCCTCCTTTATTCTTGATTTCCTGCTTTTGTTGTCTCTATTATACTATTTTCACGGACAACGGTCAAATATATCCGGAAAATCATATGTTTATTTTAAAAGGATAAAAGGAGACTGTCATGCCTGTCTGTCAACAAGCGCCTTCTTCTGAAGATTATATGGACTTTATTCTCCACTATTCCCCTCGTTCCGTTGAATCCTTCTATGATCTGGCTCAAACCCAATGTGTTAATTTTATCAGCCGGGGGTTTGCCGTAATCCATGCCCTTCGGGAAAACGCAGAGCCTTTAACCATTTCCCGGTATTCTTACAGCAGTATTCCCAAGCTCTATGGTCTTTTAGACACAACGGTTCTGGAAAGCAGCGGAATCCTTCCGGTTTTTGATCAGCCTGCCCTTGAAGCGGATGGAGAAGGGGTTATTTTAGGAATTGTGGATACTGGCATTGACTATACTAATCCTCTGTTTCGAAAACCTGATGGCTCCAGCCGGATTCTGGGCATTTGGGACCAGACGATCAACACAGAAGAGCCTCTTCCGGAAGTCTCCGGCTTCCAACCATTTTATGGTATGCTGTATACACAGGAACAGATCAATGAAGCCCTGGCCGCTGAAGATCCTTATACTATCGTACCCAGCCGGGACACAGACGGCCACGGCACTTTTATGGCAGGAGTTGCCGCCGGCAACCGGATTGACCGCCCTGTGGCCTTTTCTGGCGCTGCTCCCAAAGCGTCTCTTGCAGTGGTAAAGCTAAAACCCGCCAAACAATATTTAAGGGATTTCTTTCTCGTCCAAACCGATGACCCTGTCTTCCAGGAAAATGACATCATGGCGGCTGTCAGCTACCTGTTAAGTCTGGCTGGGCAATACCGACTTCCCCTGGTCATCTATTTAGGGGTGGGAACCAATCAGGGTGATCACGAAGGGAACAATCCGTTAAGCCAGCAGCTGCAGAACTTAAACGGCTATCTGGGTCTGGCCATTGTGGCCGGTGCAGGCAATGAGATGGGATATCATCACCACTTTATGGGAAATCTGTCGGTTGACCAGGCTTACGAAGACATTGAACTGCGGGTAGGGGCCGATGAAACCGGATTCTGCATGGAACTGTGGTCCCATGAGCCAGAGCTTTACACCATTGGAGTCATCTCGCCTTCTGGCGAAGTAATTGATCACATCTCCCTGAAACTTGGCTCTGAAACTGTAGTTCCTTTTCGCCTGGAATCAACCGTTCTTACAGTCAGTTATCAAAATTTTGAAAGCAGCTCCGGCAATCAGTTAATCTTTATGCGTTTTGAAACCCCTGCCTCCGGGATTTGGCGGATTCGGGTATATCCCACTTTATTCATTACCGGCCGATTTCATGTATGGCTGCCCATGCATGGATTCTTGTCAGATCAGACCATATTTCTCCGGCCAAATCCAGATACCACTGTAATGGACCCTGGAAATGCAGACGCTCTCTTTACTGTAGCTGCCTACAACCACAGTAACAACAGCATTTACATCCACAGCAGCCGGGGTTATACCCCAAAAGGCCGCTTAAAACCGGATATTGCAGCCCCTGGCGTAGATGTTCAGGGACCGGCAGTAGGCTCTTCCATTGAAAAAGAACTTCGCTTTACCCGCCGTTCCGGGTCTTCTGTATCTGCCGCCATCACTGCCGGCGCCATTGCCGACATTTTTACCTGGGGCTTTACCTATGGTCATGATCCCGACTTAAGCAACACAGCGATCAACTCCATGCTCATCCGGGGCGCTGACCGGAATCCTGCCTTTACCTACCCCAACAAAATATGGGGATTTGGAACCTTGAATCTGTCACAATCCTTTTTGCGCAACCAAGATTAGGAGGGTTGATCCCCCTCCTATCCTCTCATACAAATCAAAGGTCCCCCTTTTTTCTCTAAGTACGCCTGTGTCACTTCCACTACTCCAATGTTGGGGTCCTTGGGAATTTCATACATGATGTCCAACATATATTCTTCCAAAATCGCCCGGAGTGCTCTGGCTCCGGTCTCCCTTTTTAATGCTTCCCCGGCAATCCATTCCAATGCCTCATCTTCAAATACCAGTTTTACCTCATCCATCTCCAGTAGCTTGACATACTGCTTTAAAATGGCATTTTTAGGTTCCTTTAATATTTTAATCAAAAGTTCCTTTGTCAGTTTTTCCAAAGTCACTGTCACTGGAAGTCTGCCTAAAAACTCTGGAATCATTCCAAAATCCCGCAGATCTTTATTCGTCACCAGACTTAAAGCATCCCTCTCCTCTTCCTGGCTGCCTTTTAACTCTGCCCCAAATCCCATGGAGGACGTCTTTTTAATCCTCTCTTGTATAATTTTCTCCAAATCTGGAAATGCACCGCCGCAAATAAAAAGAATATGATCGGTATTTACCGTTGTCAGGGGAGTCAGAGCATTTTTCTGGTTGGAACCCACTGGTACTTCCACCCGGCTTCCCTCCAACAACTTTAAAAGTTCCTGCTGTACAGATTCCCCGCTTACGTCCCGGACATTTGTCTCTCTTTTTTTGGCAATCTTATCAATCTCATCAATAAAAATAATTCCATGCTCCGCCCGCTCCACATCATTCCCAGCGGCTGCCAGCAGCTTTGAAATCACACTTTCAATATCATCTCCAATATATCCGGCCTCGGTTAATGAGGTTGCGTCTGCAATGGCAAGAGGCATATCTAAAAGGTGCGCCAACGTTTTAACCAGATAAGTCTTTCCGCTGCCTGTAGGTCCGATCATCAAAATATTGGATTTTTCAATCTGCACCTCTTTTGAATCTTCATTTTCCTGCCGTTTGCTCTCTGCATAAACTCTTTTGTAATGGTTATAAACAGCAACGGAAATCACCTTCTTGGCCCGCTCCTGTCCAATCACATAACCATCCAGCTGACTCTTAATTACATGAGGCGCAGGAATATCCTTCAGCTCAAATCCTGGGCCTTCCTTTTTCTTTTTCTTTTTTATCTGCTGCCGCTTTGGAATCTGCATCTGAGGAATATCCTCTCCATTGCTGACCGGCACAAAATTCATATTCATCAATGGCATACCAGAGAGCTTGGAAAAATCAATTTTAGAAAAATCCATTTTTCCTCCCATAATGGAATCAAAAACTTTCTGCATACAATCATGGCACATGCACATGTCTCCTGGCATCACAATCATGCTTCCTGCCTTACTTTCCGGCCTGCGGCACATATAGCAAATCTTTTCGTAATCCGGTTCATCCTTATTTTGATCTGGATGTCCCTTGTTTTCCTTTTCTTCCACCCTTTCTCCTCACTTTCCGAGCGTGCCTGAAAAATTATTCTTTCCAACTGCGAAATACTCAGAGCGCCTGTGGGACACCCTGAGTATGTCTTGTTTCTACTATATTTCCATTTTATGAAAATTGCAAGTACTAATTGCTCTCTGCCTCCGTTTTATAATCCAAGGTAACTTCCACAGTCCGTTCTACATACTCTCCATTTTCCAGGGAATACACTGTCAGAGTCACAACACTTCCTCCTTCATAATAGGTCAGCATCTCCTGCAGATCTGTTTTGGAGCGTATGGTCTGTCCATCGAATTTCGTGATAATGTCTTTCTCACGCAGTCCTGAGTTTGCCGCTGCGCCTCCTTCCATGATCTTATACACATAGACGCCCTTGGGCATTCCGTACATGGCAACAGTCGTGTCATCAATATTTACAGCCTGGATTCCAAGATACCCCTGCTTGTTTACATCCAGCTCCATCCGTGTCTTGCGATTCATCAGGTCATCGATTATATCTTTGGCCTTGGAAATCGGAATCGCATATCCCATTCCCTCCACCTCTGTGGAAGAGTACTTTGCCGCATTGATGCCGATTACTTCTCCCCGCATATTCAGCAAAGCGCCGCCGCTGTTTCCCGGATTGATGGCTGCATCTGTCTGAAGCAGATTACGGCTGGTGCTGTCTTGGGACTTTACTTCCCGGTTAAGGGCGCTTACATACCCTACAGTTACAGACTGTCCATATCCCAAGGCATTTCCAATGGCAATAACTCCCTGCCCTACTTCCAGGGCATCTGAGTCTCCCATAGTGGCCACCTTAATTTCACCCATGGTTTCCGAATCAATCTCAGACAGCGGAATTGCAATGATTGCCAGATCACTTTCCGAGTCGGTTCCTTTGATTGCCGCCGAAACTGTTGTATCATTAATAAAAGTTACCGACAATTCCTTTGAATCTTCCACCACATGATTGTTGGTGACAATCAGAAGTTCATTGTCATTCTGACCAACAATAATACCAGATCCGCTGCTGGGTACCTCATATCTTTGACTGGGTCCAAACCAGCTTCTCTGCTCTAATATCATAGTATTAGTAATGGCCACCACAGAAGGCATGGCTGACTTAACAATGGAAGAGACATCGGTCATCAATGCTGTAGACGCTGTGATTGCCGACTCCTTTGCTTCCGGAGCTTTTGCTGTTTCCAAGGTGACTCTTGTTTCCTCCTTGGGCGCGTACTTATCCCGCAAAAACTCTCCAGCTGTATTGACTCCAAACATGGTGCCTCCGGCCACTGTGCCAAATAAAAGGGCGGCGGCGGTAATCCCTGCTGCCTTTGCAGCCATGGAACTTTTCTTTCCCGGCATTTTCACTGGTTCAGAAGGAATATAGGATCGATCCATCCGGTTGTATTCCCTGTCTCCCATATTTTCTTCCTTTACGGAATCCTGACGGCTCCAGCGATATTGTCCATCCGCCTCCTGCCATCCCCATGATTCTTCCTGACTGCGGCCTTCTTCTGCCGGATTCTCCCAATTTTTATCTTCTCTATGATCTCCGTACATCCTTCTAATCCCCTTTCCATAAAACTCATTTGGTTTGTTTCTTTGTTATGAGTAAAATATACCCGCCAATTGTGATAAAATTGTGATAAAACTATATTTTAAATGTGAATTAAAGGCGTGTTTTGAACTCTCTGTTCCAAAACACGCCTCTGTTCTTTAAGGATTTTATTCTCTTTACATTCCCGGAGCCGCAATGGGTCCGTTATTTTCACTTTGTTGTCCTCCCGGCCCGTTGTTACCGCTATCCGGCCCTCCGGGAACCTGGGAACCTGGCGCTGCTCCCCCCGGTCCGTTATTGCTGCTTGCCGTTGTAGGGGTAGTCGGACTTCCCGGATTTGCCGCTGTCGTTCCATGGGAAGGCGCGGGAATTGGGGTCAGATTAGAAGCATCTGTAGCCCTGGTCGGACTGCTCTCCTCTGGTCGTCCCGGCCCATTATTATTCCCTGATGTTGTAGGTGTTACAGGACGGCCATGGGAATCTGTCTCTGACATCGAAGGACGGGTATTGGGGGCGTGAGCCGTAGTGTTGTCTGTAGGACGAAGAGGCGGCCTTGTTGTGCTGCTCCCAGACGTGCTCTCCTTAGGACGCTGTCCGCTGCTCTCTGTGCTTCCTGGACTGTTGAGTGAATTATTTTCGTCTGTAGGCTGCCGGATGATGGCTCCTGTCTCAGGAGAGCTTTCTGAAGGGTCCCGATTGGTTACATTCTTCCGACGTACCAGCTCTCCGTCTGCATCCAACATCCAGCCAGTGGCAATTCCATCTTCATCCGTCTCCTGTTTGACATAATCTCCATCTGCATCCGTCTCCCGCTGAATCCGCTTCCGCACCTTTTTGCCGCTGGAATTAAGCACATAAATGTACTCGTATTCATCATCGTCTTCTTCCTCAGTGGCTTTTGTGGTAGGAGCTGCGGTTGTCTTGGGCGGTTGAATGACGCCTCCATCCGTGTTGACGCTCTTTACATAATTTCCTTCCTTGTACATGCCAGAATCTGCCGCTATTTTCTTGCTGATGCTTTTTACTGTTTCAGAAGGATCGTAGTTTTCGGTTCCAAACAAAAACTCATGAAGCCGAACTACATTGCTCTCTAAGGTCTGTGGAATCACGCAGGCTCCCTTGGGACCCATTTTGGCGTCTCCCCTGGCTTCCGGAAATCCCATGGTTTCGCCAATATGATACTTGTTGACATTTTTGATGGCTGTGTAAAAATCACCAACGCCAAGGTTTGTGGAAATCTGTGGGAACACAGCTCCTAAGACCTTGTTTAATGTGTCATAATCCGCTGTCTTTGCCTTATCAAATGCCAACTTAATGACTTTTCTCTGCCGTTCGGTACGGGCATAATCTGTATCCATCAGACGCAGACGACCATAAGCAACTGCCTGAACCCCGTCCAAATGATTCATTCCTGCATGGGTCAGCTGAGTGGAACCGATTCCGGTCACAGCCACAGTCTCTGAAATAAATGCATTGATATAATAAAATTCCGCCTTGCTAAGCTCTACATCCACGCCGCCCAAAATCGTGATGGCATCTGCCACTGCCTTCCAGTTAAAAGTGGCATAATCCGTCACATTCAAATCCAGATTCCGGTTAATTGCTGCCATCGCCTGCTCCGGTCCCCCGGTAAAATAGGCTTGATTAAATTTATTATAAGAACCTTCCTTGGAAAGATTCAGATAAGTGTCCCGAAACAGAGAAACCAATTTAATCTCTCCGGTCTCCAGATTAATATTGCATAAAATATTTACATCTGAGTTCGTGCTCTTGTTGATGGTGCTGTTGTCTCTGGCATCCACTCCAAAAATGGCAATGGTCCAGTATCCTTTCAGCCTTTCCATTGTTACCACATCCAAATCCTGGTTCTGAACCTGTTCCATGTCAATCACCGGCCGGTTTACCTGATTCATCAACCGGGCCACATAAACATATCCAGCCATAAACAACAGTGCAAAACATTCTGCTATAATCATTCCGATAATCCGGCGACGGCGAATCCTGTGGGCATTCTCCTGTTGTTTTTTGTACAGCCCGCTGGTTTGTCCTCCGCCTTTTGCAGCTGCCGTTGCAGCTGTCTGGGAAGCTGCAGTTCTCCGTCCAGTTGTGGCTGTTCTTCCAGATGTGCGCGGCTGCACAGACGAACGGTTTTCCATAGGATGTACAGAGGAATCATTCATCACTCTTAATCCATTGTTAGTCTGAGCTTTGCCAACGTTCCCCGTCATACGGCCAGTTCTGGAATCCGCAGTCTGTTTCCCCCCAAAAGCTCTGGAGCTAACCGACGAGCGAACGCCCTTTCCAGAAGAATCCTCACCTCCGGCGGTTCCTGCATTTCCCGGACCAGTCTGCCGGATGATACTTCTTCCCATTAACTCTGGACCAGTATCTGACGAATCTGCCCCGGGAGTTTTTGACCGTCTGGTAGTTCTGCCCATTCGCTCCATTCCGGCGGTTCTTGGCTGTCTGGTAGTATTTCCACCCGTTCGGTCCATCCCCGGGGTTCCTGGCTGCCTAGTGTTCCCACCTATTTGGTCCATTCCGGCGGTTCCTGATTGTCTGGTGTTTCCACCCATTCTATCCATCCCTGGGGGCACTGGCTGTCTGGTGTTTCCACCCATTCTATCCATCCCTGGGGGCACTGGCTGTCTGGTGTTTCCACCCATCCGGTCCATCCCGGCGGTTCCCGGCTGTCTGGCGTTCCCACCCATTCGGTCCATTCCTAGGGGCACTGGCTGTCTGGTGTTTCCACCCATTCGGTCCATTCCGGCGGTTCCCGGCTGCCTGGTATTTCCACCCATCCGGTCCATTCCTAAAGTCCCCGGCTGTCTGGTATTTCCTCCTGTCCCAGCTGTCCCTGGCTGCCTGCCATTTCCTGCCATTCGGTCCATTCCGGCAGTTCCCTCTTCCCCTGCCTGTCTTGTCATCCGTGGATTTCTACGGCTTTTCCGTTCCGGGTATCCCAATTCTTCATCATACTCTCGACTCATGCAACATACCTCGTCTTCATAATCCACTAAAGCGCCTTTGAAAAGTCATTTCCCCCATCTGCATACTTCCATGGAAGTATGTTGGGACCAATTCCCAAACGCAGCCCACTTGGCCGCGCTCCTTTGACCCTATTCCCCGCAAAAGGAATGTGCATTTGACAGAAAACATTTTCAAACACCCTTTAGGACACCGGCAATTTAATAGGCGTTTTTATTAATAAAGCCTTTAAAAACAGTCAAAAACAGAATCTTAAAATCAAATCCCAATGTCCAATTCTCAATATAATACAAATCGTGTTCAATCCGCCTCTCAATAGAAGTGTCTCCCCGATATCCGTTGATCTGTGCCCATCCGGTCATACCTGGACGAACCTGATGTTTAATCATATAGCGAGGAATCTCTTCCTTAAACCGTTCCACAAAAAACGGTCTTTCCGGGCGCGGCCCTACCAGACTCATACTCCCTACCAACACATTAAACAACTGGGGCAGCTCATCAATACTGGTTTTGCGAATCACCTTTCCCACAAGCGTTACCCGCGGATCCCCTTGGGTAGTCCACTGCTTCTTCTCCTGACTGGCCGGCTGCACTTCCATGGAGCGGAACTTATACATACGAAAAGGCCGATTGTGCAGCCCGACCCGCTCCTGACTATAAATCACAGGTCCGGGGGAAGTGATCTTCACCAGAACTGCCGTAATCAGCATCACCGGCGAAAACAAAATCAGGGCTGCCACCGCGCCACACAAATCCATAACCCGCTTCACAGTGGCATTGAGCAGATCATTCAGCGGCACATGGCGAATGTTGATGACAGGAAGCCCCTGTAAATCTTCCGTATAAGGCATAGTAGGTATAAACTTATTATAGTCGGGAATGAATTTTGTATGCACACCAGATTTCTCACATTCTGCTACCATCTTTTCCAGACCGGCATAATCACGGATACTTAACGTAATTGCAATCTCGTCCAGCAGATTCATATTTAAAATCAATTTCAGATTGTCTGTAGTTCCAATGACTTTCACTCCTCGGTAAGATTCTCCCCGCTGTTTGTGATCATCCAAAATACCCCGGATTTGATATCCCCATTCCGGATTTGCTGCCACCCGGTCAATATAACTCTCTGCAGCCCTGCTGTATCCAATCAGAAGCACATGTTTTTGATTGTATCCCTTTGAGCGAATGGAGCGAAGAAAAATCCGTATCAGATTTCTCTCCACAGTTTCCGCCACCACATTTACCACAAAGAAAAAAAACACCAGTCTTCTGGAAAAGTTCTGGAAAAATGGGTTTTTCCCTCCCAAGTACAGCACCATGCCAAACAGCAGAAATCCAATGATATTTGCTTTAAAAATATTGGCAAACTCCCGCCTGCGGCCCTGTACGCGCTTTGGAGTAAACAAATGAAAAACCGTATATAGCAACAGATACGCTGGCACAATCACCACCAGCACTCCCAGGTAAATCCCCGGAGGCAACACCTCATGGGCAACATAAAACCAGCCGCTGCCGATGATGATATACCAGCTCAAGACATAAGCCGCCACAATCACCACAGCGTCAATCAGCACATGCAGGCGGTTTAATCTCTTTTGGTTATCCTTTATCATAATGTTTTACCTTCCCGATGGTAAGGGACTGTCACTTCCTGTCAGTTCCTAACGACTCATTATACACGAATTTTCTCTGTTGTTCTATTAAATTTCTCTTAAATATCCAATACCTTTTTTTAACAATTCCGTTACATCTTCCCTCTTTTTCGGATCTGACGCCGGGAAAATTCCCACACATACACTGCGGTTCCCACCATCAGCTCCCACTGAATCGCAAGATAATTTTCCAGATTTTCCCTCCGATACAACACCTTTTTCCCTTTATGAGCCGTTAAAATTCCCTCCCAGACTCCCATCAAATATTCTTTGCCAAAACCTAGCTTCCGGAAAAACACATACTTGACTCCAATTCCTGCCCCAATAGGAATGCTGTTGATTAACAACTGTAACAAGGGCATATTTTTGTAATTGACATACACACTGTTTCTGGCTGCCAGTCTCACTTTAAAGGAATTGTATTTTGACCCGCTGGTACCGCTGCCCACATGATATACTACAGCATCCGGACAGTATCGGTTATAGTATCCCGCAATTTTGGCACGATATCCCACATCCAAATCTTCCAGGTAGGCAAAATGAAGCTCATCAAAATAACCAATCTCCTCAAACACGTTCCGGCGGTATATGGCAGCGCCAGCGCAGGCGGAAAATATATGACAGGGCCGGTTGTAGCGTTCTTCCTCCTGTCCCACCCCCCGCTGATACGCCCATCCCATCACACTGTACATATCCCCGGCGTCATCGATCCGTTCCCTGTGATACATCTGAATCATCTTGGGACTTACTGAAAAAATCCGGGGAGAAGCTTCAATCGCCCGGACCAGACGTTCCACATAAGCAGGCTCTGCCTCTGTGTCATTGTTCAGCAAAATTACATAAGGTGTCTTTGCCTTACGAATCCCGGCATTGACTGCACCAGAAAAACCAAGATTTTCCGGCAGAAAAATCCCAGGTATCTTATGTTCCTTCAACCAGGAAGCACTGCCGTCATCCGAGCCGTTGTCCACCACAAGCAGATCAAACTCTTTTGTGGTCTGTACTGCCAGGGCTTTCAGACAAGGTTCCAGAAAAGAAAGTCCATTATAATTAGGTATGATTATGGTAACTTTTTTCATTTTGTTCCCTTTCCTCTATCAAGGGTTACTTCCAGCGGATAAGGCTCTCCGATCTTTTCCTTCAAAAGATCCCGAAGAGCAAAATTAGATTTGCGCAGTGTCAGGTTTGGATTATAATAGGGGTCCCCCTGTGCCAGAATGTCCGGCCAGCGGCGGGCAAAAATTCCAATTTCCCGGTTAAAACGAGCCACCTTTTCCGGCGTATCTTCCAGACCACGGGATTTGGACTCATAATGGTACATAAGGGCATAAGGAGCATACACTACCAAAAAACCAGCTTTCCGAACCTTCATACAATAATCAATATCATTAAAAGCCACCGCCAGCTCTTCTGAAAATCCGCCAATCTGGTTAAATACAGAAGCTTTTGTCATCATACAAGCCGCGGTCACAGCGCTGTAATCCTGACCGCACATGGCTCGGTGAAAGTAGCTATTTTCTGCCTGATGAAGTCCGATAAAGGTATGACCTGCAATACCGCCAAAGCCTACCACCACCCCGGCATGCTGGATGGTATCATCCTGATATAAAAGCCGTGCGCCCACTGCCCCCACATCCGTTCGCTGGCAAAATCCCAGCATTTCCTCAAAAAGCCGCGGCTCAATCAGTTCTGTATCATTATTTAAAAACAGCAGATATTCTCCTGTTGCATGGCTGGCCCCGAAATTATTGATGGCAGAATAGTTAAATTTCCCATCCCAGATCACTACCCGCACATTGGGAAGTTCCCTTTGAATCTCCTGGTAATAGGCAAAGGTTTCCTTTTCTGTGCTGTTATTTTCTATAATTACAAATTCCAGATTTTTGTAGGTGGCTTTGCTTAAAATAGAACGAATACATAAATCCAGATCTGCTCTGTGATCTTTATTGGGAATCAAAACTGACACCAAAGGGTTGTTTTCCACTGAAAAATACGTATGGTAAATTCCATAGTCCACCCCTTTTTCTACCTTTTCCGCCTTTATGCCACATCTTTCATAATGGGCCATAATAGCCCGTGCTCCTGCTTCAAAAGCGTAAAGCTTACTTTCTGGATTGCTGGCTGTGGACCCCTGATGACAGCGCCAATGATACAGCACTTTAGGAATATGCCAGATTCCTTTGGCTGCCTCTGTACACCGGAAAATAAAATCATAATCCTGTGCTCCGTCAAACTCTTGCCGGAAGCCTCCTACCTGTTCTAATAACTCCCTTTTCACTCCAAGCAAATGGCAAATGTAATTGACGCTGGTAAGCAAATCCGGATTAAAATCCGGCTTAAAATGAGGGTCAAACAAAGCGCCTCCATCCATGTCCAGCTTGTCCTCATCCGAATAAAATAAATCACATTCCGGATGCTCTCCTATGGCTTTTGCCATCTCATAAAGAGCATGTTCCGGCAATGTATCATCATGGTCTGCCAGCACAATATAATCCCCTTTTGCCATGGCAATGGCTTCGTTGGTATTGTCTGCAATTCCCAAATTATCTCCCAGGTTCTTATACCGGAAACGCGAATCCCTGCTGCCATACCATTTCATCACCTTTTCCACCAAAGCCCCCTCCCCTTTGGGACTTCCGTTGGCCACGCAGACCTCCCAGTTATCGTAGGTCTGATTCAAAATGGAATCCATCATTTCTCTAAGATACTTCTCAGGAGTCTTCCATGCAGGAATAACAACTGAAAGATACGGACGAACTGGGAGAGGCTCCTCTTTCTGCCGTTTTAATTCCTCATCTGTCGGCTTTGTCAAATCATACCATTCTTTATAATCATAATCATTGTCCAATCCCTGCAATTTATGCTTAGATTTTAAAAACAACGCCTTCAGTCCATGCTTTTTCCAGAAATCCAGCGCAACACTCACTGTCTCCATGTTCATTAAATCACGGATTTTTTCCAGACGCCTGTGAGCAACACTGGCACGCTTGGCAATCAGCTCCTCGTTAAACTTAACCCGGACGATCTTGCCGTCGCATCGAATCAAAAGCCAGTAGCTGCATCCCCGTTCATAGGAAAACTGAATATCAAATCCAAAATCCCGGTCGTAAGTTTTCTTATAATAAATCTGGCTAACATCATCCCGGCGAGTAGACACATGGCGAAACTTCACCGGCTTTTTTTTCTCATCCAACACCCGAAAAGATGCCTTGGACTCCGGAGTTTTCCCAATTACCCATCCATTTAAAGTAATGGAATTTTCCCGAATCCGCACCACATCAATCTTGTACTTCATCCGTCCCTTGTTCCTTTTCTGAAATGCGTTTTTCCTCTGCCTCAAAATTCAACCGCTCCTCCTCAACCACCAGAGGACGCCTCATAACTCTCTGATTGATGGACAGCACGTATTCTCCTACCATTCCGATAAAAAACACCTGAACTGAGCCTAAAAACAACATGCCAACCAACATGGGAGCCACCCCCGCCGGAAAGCGGTACCACCAGATCAGCTTCATAATTAAGTAGACAAATCCCACAATCATACTTATTATACAGCTGAATCCGCCAATAAACGTTGCCAACCGCAATCCTACTTTCGTATAGGAGGTGACGCTTAACATTGCCGCGTCATATAACCGGTAAAAATTGTTGCTTGTCTTGCCGGCTCTGCGCAGCTGCTGTTCATAGGGAATCTCTTTTCTCCTAAATCCCAACTCTGCCACAATCCCCCGCAAAAACGGAGTGGGATCATCCAAATCCCGCAAAACCTGAATAAACCGGGCATCATAAAGACCAAATCCAGTAAACTGCTCAATCTGCTCCACATCCGAAAGCCTCTTGATCATCTTATAATAGCATCCCCGCAGCCAGTACATAAATTTGTTTTCCTTGCTTGTGGTTTTAATGCCAGCAACAATCTTGTAGCCATTTTCCCACTCTTTTACAAATTTAGGAACCATTTCCACCGGCTCCTGAAAATCTGCCGCCATTAAAACAGTGCAGTCACCACTGCTTTGCAGCATACCATAATAGGGAGAATTAAACTGTCCGAAGTTTTTGGCATTAAAAATCCCCTTAATTCCCTTGTCCTCTGCACACAGCCTCCGGATTTTTTCCCTTGTTGTGTCCTGGGAATCATTGTCAATAAAAAGAATTTCATACTGATAATGGGACAGCTCTTTCTGAAACAGCTGCCGCAGTGAATCAGCCATCACTTCCACATTTTCTTCCTCGTTATAGCAAGGTATTACGATGCTGATGGTTTTCATTGGTTTCACTCCTGTATTCCTTCCTGCATATTCAAAACCATTTGGCCGGTCTGAATGTTAATTCATAGTCACCATAACCTTAATCAAATCTTCTGGTTTATCTTTCATTAGATACAACGCGTCTTCTATCTTTTCAAATCCTTTTAAATGGTGTGTCACCAAACGTTCCGGATGAATCCTCCCATACTTTACCATGGACAGGATTCTTTCCATACGAACACGGCCTCCTTCTCCAAGCTCTGTGCGAATCGTTTTCCCTGCCATACCTCGTCCTCCGGAGAATTTAGGAAACGGCAGATTGCCTGTGCCTCCAAAATAGTTCACATTGGAAACGGTTCCTATTCCATAACGGACCATGTCAATCGCCTGAGCAAATACCATGTCGTCTCCTCCGCAGATAATCACACTGTCTGCCCCCACCCCGTTTGTCCGGGCCATAACCTGCTCCACAATGTCTCCTTCTTTATAAGATAAAACCTCGGTTGCACCAAATTCTCTGGCCCGTTTTGCACATACCAGACGGCTTCCTACCGCTAGAATCCGTGCAGCCCCCAAAAGTGCAGCCCCTGCCACTGCCATCAGACCAACCGGACCGATTCCCAAAACCACAACCGTATCCCCAAATCGGATTCCTGCGCTTTCTGCTCCGGTAAAACCGGTTGTCACCATGTCAACGCACATTAGCGCCTGTTCCAGACTAACTTCCGGCAAAACCTGTGCCAGTGTGGTATCAGCATCTGGCACAGAAAATCTTTCTGCAAACACCCCTGGTTGGCTTCTTCCCAACTGATGTCCGGAAAAAGGTGCCGAGGCATGTTTAAAATTCCCCTCCTGGATTCCGGTTGCCCGCCAGTCTGGCGTAATGGCTGGCACCACCACCACTTCCCCTGGCTTAAAATCCTGCACATCTTCTCCCACCTGTAAAATCCGGGCAACACATTCATGGCCCAAAACCAGATTGGGGGCTTTTCGTGAGCCGCCTCCAAAAACCGTATGCACATCTGACGTGCAGGGTGCCAGAGCCACAGGCTGGAGAATCGCTCCATAAGAGGTTAGCTTTGGCTCTGGCACATCCGCCCATCCCACCACACCTGGTTCCTTTAACACAAAAGCTTTCATATCAATTCCTCCAGTTTCTCACTGCGGAGGGTAAATATTCTTATTTTATCCCCAAACCGCCTGCGGATAATTCCTGCAATCTCCTCAGTATATCCCGGCGCCAGAATCAGAATCCCGTCAGTGGGATGTTCCAGAAAATAGTCCGGAGCTACAATGGGCAAATGAGAAGCAGGTGCAAAACGTCCTTGTTTAAAAGGAGCCGAATCCATGATATAACATGCCTTCTCCCCCAGACAGGTGGTTGATGCAAGGGTAAATCCCTGATGGCTTGCCCCCCATACTGCCAGAGTCTGACCCTGCTTTTCCAGATCTTTTGTCAGTTCCTTCATCTGCTTCCTAATACTGTGAAAGCTGTCTTCTAAGCCGGAGAGATTTACAGAAAAAGGCATTGCTGATAGGGAATTTTTCTTAATCTTTGATGTTTTTTTCACAATTACAGACAGAGTATCCCGGTTTACCACCTCTTGTTCCACCACTTCAAACCCATGTTGTTCCAACAAACTTCGCAGCGTGTCAAACGTATAATAGGCAATATGGTCCCGAATCAGTTCATAATATCCATTGTACTGCAGAACATATTCCAGACTTGGCACGGTTATCAGTCCCATTCCCCCACGCACAAGATTTTTCCATATACAATCCAACATAATCCCTGGTTTGGGCTGATGCTCCAGAAAATTAAAGGACAAAAACACATCATAAGGACCAGCAGAACCCAAAACCGTATCCGGATTTTCAGTAAATCCAGAAGCCACATTCAATCCATTCTTTAGGGCCAGCTCCACCAGCTGCTCTCGATGCTCCACCCCGTAGGCCTTTACGGGAAATTCGGTCAAAACCTTTAAAAACTCCCCCTGCCCACATCCCACCTCCAAAAATTTCTTTCCTTCCAGACCATAAGTTTCTATAAGATGTTTATATTGTCTGGTTCTCAATTCTACCATGGTGGTTGAGTATCCACCTGAACGAATCACATCCCGGTAATAAGACACCGGTTCACAGTCAAACTGGACCAGACCGCAGTTTTGGCACTGGTATAAATGCAGATCGATTCCTGTATCCTGCCCCAGCTCTCCTGCCTCCGGAATATTCTGAGCCGAGGAGGGGGCATTTTCCAAAACAAACAACGGTTTTCCGGAAATCTCATTCTTACAGACAATGCAACAGCTCATAAATTCCCTCCTTAAAAGATACCGTGGGCTTCCAGCCTAAAGCTAGTATTTTTGTAATATCCGGAATTAAATTTGCGTTTTTCTCTGCCAGCTGTGGATGTATCCCATAGCGGAAACTTCCTTTTGAGCCGCACAGCTCATACATCTCCTCCACATATTCCCTAAGAATCCGGGTATCCCTCCCAGCCAGATTGTAAATGCCGTGAACTCCTTTTTCCAATAAAACTGCCAACCCTTTTGCCGCATCTTTAATATATAAAAAATTCCACCATTGTGAACACTCTCCCAATTCCATCTCTCCCCCCTCCTGCCAGGTCCGAAGGCAGGACTGGACCAGCGTCCATGAATGGTCTCCCGGTCCATATACACTGAAAAGTCTTGCATGAACATAATCCATAGAAAGCTGACGGCAAAGCTTCTCTGCCTGATTGGCAAATTCCAGCTTTGCCTTCCCATATTCCGAAACTGGATTACAAGGGGTATCTTCCCCCATCGTCTCATAGCAAATTCCATATTCTGCCTGGGACCCGGTAAACACAAACCGACGGCATCCAATCCATGCTGCTGCTCTGACTGCTGCCAGAGAATCCTGAATATTACTTTGCTGCATATCCCGCTTCTTCCGGTTATCACTGCCTGGTCCTCCCCAGCTGGTGTGAAGCCAGACGTCAGCCAATGGACAATGCTTTCGAAAATCTTCCTGCGCCAGATTTCGTACATCCAGAGAAATCACCTGTAAACCCGGCCGAAGCTCTTCTGGAACCTGATGCCACAAATTAGATAGTCTGGGAGAATCCGGCCTTACCACTGCCCACACTTCATGGCCTTTCTCCAAAAGACATTTTACGGTTGCCGCCCCGATAAACCCGGCCCCACCAGTCACCACTGCTTTCATAGTACTTCCCTTCTTTGTTTCGTTTTCCTGATGATTGTCTTTTTCTGACCTTTTGCCGTTACTTACTCTCTTTATTTTCCTGTCCGGATATACCATGCCTCTTACCGATTTTTCCTGCTGGAAGCAATGGGGGGAACAATTTTGATTTTTTAAGATTATAGCATATCCTGGAAAAAAATCCTACCCCCCAATTCTTACTGTTTTAGAGCATGTCTGAAAATTCATTCCCGCCATCTGCACGCCCCGCTTTACGGTATATTTGGCTCTCATTCAGTCAACATAGCCAACTACCCCTCCCCCGCCACAGCCTTCCAGCTTTGCCAGTAACCTTCACTTTTCAGAATAAAAAAGATACGCTATAATCGCAGAGTAATGCAAATATGGATTTTCGGCCACCAAACAACACTGGGACAAACAAGTCCCGACATGCAAAAAAGGAGAGAATGAAATTTATGAAAAAACAAGTTCAAATTCTGGCTGTATTATCCGCCGCAACTGTGATGAGTGCGGTAACCCCTGGCTTCCTTGCAGCAATTCCTGGTTCTTCACAAACCGCATTTGCCGCATCCAAAGCCGGATGGACAGAAGAAGACGGAGAGCTGCGCTACTTGGACAGCGACGGTTATCCGATTACCGATACCTGGAAGAAAAAAGATAATGACTGGTACTATCTGAATGAAGACGGCTTTCTGGCCCGCTCCATGGCAGTAGATGAGTATTATGTAGATGAAAACGGAAAGCGAATCTACAACCAGTGGATTGGAGAAGAAAATGAGTACTGGGACAGTGATTCCCCGGAAACTTACTGGTACTATTATGGAAATGACGGTAAATGTGCTGTGTCCGAGTGGCAGAATATTGACGGCAAATCCTATTATTTCAACGAAGACGGCCATATGCAGACCGGGAAGTTGGAATTAGACGGTTACATCTATTACCTTGGAGAAGAAGGGGATGGTGTGATGAAAACCGGATGGGTTCAGCTGGAAAACGACAACGAAGACAGCGATCAAGATATTGTATGGCACTATTTTGACAATAAAGGAAGAATGGTAATCAATCAGCTGGACCGTAAGATTGACGGAAATTACTATACTTTTGAAGATGGAATTTTACAAACTGGATGGTACAAGCTTCCGGACATTCAGACAGAAAACGAAAATTCCGGAGAAGAAAGCGAAAACAACGAGGCTGCGCAAACAGAAGCAGAAATCCAGAAGCCTCTGACCATTGCCTCTTTCCAGTACTATGAGGAAAACGGCAAACGTGCCGAAGGCTGGTATCAGATTGAAGGCGCTCCTGGTATCAGCGATGAAGGTGAAATCTATTCCTTCTATTTTAAAAAGGGAGTTCCCTTCTATGCTACCACTGACATTGAAACCTTTGTGATCAATTCCAAACGCTATGGTTTCAATACCAAAGGTGAAATGCAGACTGGCCTTAAAAGCGCTACCACAGAAGACGGCCGAAAAGTCAACTATTACTTTGGCGAAGATGGTGTTATGAAAACTGGCAAGCAGACTATTTATGACGAAGATCTGGGAGAGAACCAGACTTGGTTCTTTATCACAGACGGCGGCAGCAAAGGTCAGGGATTTCATGGGGTTCGTGACAACAATGTGTACGAAAACGGCCTTCGTCTGACTGCTGAACGGGATCTGCGCTATGCGCCGGTTGAGCTGGACGGTGTTTCTTATCTGGTCAATGCCTCTGGCAGCATCCAGAAAGCATCTTCCTCTTCCAAGTCTGATATAAATCCAGATCTGGGCAAAGGATACAAAGATATTAAAGATGCTAATGATAAAATCTGGACCGTAAATACAGATGGAGTTATTCAGAAATAATTTTTAAGAATCGTTTTTCCTGCATCCGTTCAAATGCAGCCCTCAAAAAAAGAGCCATATGGCTCTTTTTTTATTCTTGTGTTTTTAACAAAATCTGTCATATTTTCCAGTTTGTCACGTTATAATTATAGATAGAAAAGAAAAACCCCGGCCTCTATTTTACAGGCCGGCAAGAATGGGGAGGTACTTATGAAAGAATTATCCGTCTGTTACTGTCCTGTTTGCGGACGATACAGCTATTGCCAATCAAAAGCAATCCATACTGCTGTGTGTTCCAACTGTGACATTCCTATGGCTCCCCTTATGCCCTATGCAGAGTTTCGGAATCTGGATACCCAAAAACGGGACTTGCTTCTGATTCAGAAAATCATAGCCCAAGAGCCTTCCATTTCCAGCCGGATCTTAGCTTATTTACGTTCCTGTGCCAGCGGCGAAGCTGCAACACTTTTGGACTCCCGGATTCACCAGCTGGAAACAGAAAACAAAAAACTAAATGATACAATTGCATGGATGCATCAGACCATTTGGGATCTTCTCAGCAAAAATAAAAGCCTGGAACATCAACTGGAAGATCGTTTGTAGACCAGATTTTTCAATCGGATTTTGATGTCAGACCAATACTTTTATCTGCTTCAGCTTACTATACCGGCTTTTATTCCGAGATGCAAAAACTTTTAGATCCCGGATACTTTTGCTTTCGTTTTTCTGGATTTCTCCATATACCTCCTGTTTTCGGGCATTGTTTCTGAAATGCTCTAATTTGTGCTATCTTTTTGACTCTTCCAGCACATACCGGCTCACCATTCGATTTAAAGTTCCTTTCATTTGCACCACAATCTTTAAAAGCATTTCATTGTCCTGTTTTAATTTCTGATTTTCTTCTTTTAACTGTTCCATTTCTTCTACCTTCCTTACCATTTCCACATCCTTTGCATTTTCTACTATTGTTCCCATCATTTCCCATCTCCTTCTTTTTTATATTCTAAAGCTTCATAAACACTATAAAGCTTTTTTACCCATTTGAAAAGCACAAGAAGTCGCATGTATCGACATTCTTCGACACGTTTTACAAACATCTTATCGACCTACAACATCTGTTTTTGGAAAACATCTTTCTCACTACTACTTGTAATCTGACATTCCAAACCATTCGACAAAATCCGCAAATTTTTCATCGTTCCATTTCCAGGTTCTGACAAAGTTATTAACTTTTTTCTTACAATTCATGTAAAATCCTTACAATACCGCCCTGCCTATTGCCATCCATTTCCTGTCTTGCTATAATTAGTTTATCAAAATCATGGAAAGCTGAGGTGAGCGATGATGAAGCACAAGATAAGCATGACCCTGATTTTCACGATTACCAGTCTTCTTCTTGGTGTCTTCCCGTCTCTGGCCGGTGAATGGCAGAAGACAGAAGATGATCAGTGGCAATACATTCAAGACGACGGAAAACCTGCTGCCAGCGGCTGGCTTGAGCTGGATGGCAAACGCTATTATCTGGATGACAATGGCTGCCGCAAGTCTGAATACTGGCAGAAAGATGACGGCGCCTGGTATTACCTGAATGAAGACGGCGTGTTAGCCACAGACTGCTGGGTAGATAACTACTATGTGGGAGAAGACGGTAAACTTGAAAAGAAACGTTAAGACAGATTTTGCAAAAGCGAAGGTCCTGTCACCAGGTCCTTCGTTTTTTGTGCCTTTTATTACAATTTTCTTCCAAACTGTAATAAAATATTACATAAAGTTCACATTTTAGATAGTTGTGGTAATTTCCTTTTTGTGCTATGCTTGCAAGGAACAGAATTTATAATATACGAAATATGTGGAGGAATTTCCTATGAAAAAACAAGTCTTTACTGTATCCGCTCTTGCAGCGGCGCTAACTTTATCTACAGGCTTTAACGCTTTTGCCGATGGATGGGTAGATGAAAACGGGCGGAAAGCCTATGTATATGACAATGGAAACCGTGCTGGTTTCGGCTGGTTTACAGATCCTGCCACTGGCCTTCAATATCATTTGGATTACGATGGCTATGCTATGACCGGCACACGGGTTGATGGATTCTGGCTGGATGATCAGGGTGTCAAGCATGAAAAGACCGAGACAGAGATTGCCCAGGAAAATGCCCGAAAAGAAGAACTGGCTTCCAGACCCAGTCCTGCGAAGGCACAGGCTAGTGCCACGCAAGCTGCAACACTGGCCAAAACTACTGGCATTGCTGCCAGCACCTTCCGTATGGTTTATCAGAAAGAATATAAAGCTTTGATGGATCTTTATTACATTGATACTTTTGACAAACTGAAGGCCATGGAAAACACTACCATCACCCGTTTTGGTAATGATGATTTTCAGGAAACTACTTATGTTTACAATGCAGAAGGCAAGGGACGTCTGATTTCCAGCTCCCTCTACAAAGTTACCAGCAATCGAAATCATTATTACAAACCTTATGCTCTGGAACTGAGTTTTAACCGCAGCTATCTGTCCACACAAGAAGAGACGGATCTGTTCCAGGAAATGTTCCGCAAGCTGGTGATAGGCGCTTTGGGCGAGAACCAGGGCAAGGCAGTTTATGACCGCTGCTTCGCTGAGCAGGTAGGCGCAGGAGTTTCCTTTGACCACAGTGCAACCACAGACACTGGCAATTCTTATGTGCTGACTTACCAGAATGACATTATCACGATTCAAGTAACCTGCCTTGAGAAAACGCTGGAAGTTCCGGAAACTGCTTCAGAAGAAAACGCCGAGGGAAATACGGAAAATGCGGACAGTAATGCTTCCGATGGCACTGCTGAAAATGCGGATGAAAATGTTTCGGATGGTAATACAGAGAATACAAACTAAATTGATTTTGGTGGTATTGCTGGGAATACACGATCTATATCGGCATGCGTTTCTGAAACACCCAAATAATAGAAAATACGGCGGATTCCTCCGCCGTATTTTCTATTATTTGTCATGTGCCACAATTTCGATCTTCTCATAGGTATTCATAGGGATCACCGTCTCATACATAGGCTCTCCTCCTGCACTGTATGCGGACTGTTCATAAACCTTCAGCCGAATATCATTATCCTGATACAAACCTCCAAAGGTGTCCTCATCTGCTTCTC
>ERZ808029.374-NODE-374-length-27596-cov-23.595952_pt1 | contig 27596 bp, 17 predicted proteins | sample MGYA00380185_ERZ808029 | MGnify/ENA primary metagenome ERZ808029 (study PRJEB31490, sample SAMN06133404) | mouse gut metagenome | isolation source: M2_3 | host: mice | place: China: Chengdu | collected 2015-05 ... | reverse complement strand
GCCGCAGTTTCTTCTGTGTAGTTATCAATGTTTGGAAGATAGAAATCTCTCACCTCATCTGCCAGAGTTTGCAGCGGAACATTGTCTCCGCCGATGAAATCAAGCATATGTACCAGTGCAAGCAGTTCTTTATATACCTTATCGACTTCCTCCTGGCTTACGGTATCGTCCGCCAAGATATCTTCTGCTTCATCGTATTTTGCTTCCAATGCCGTCCTTACTGCCGGGATTACACTTGTATATCCGTCTTTCGCCATCTGCTCTCCTGCATAAGTAAAGAGGACTTCCAAATCTGACTTGTCTGTTTTCACCGGTTCATTACCTTTAACAGTAATTGTACAAGATGCTTCCAAACCTGCTACGTTAGAGACTGTAATTACAGTTGTTCCATGTTTTTTCGCTGTCACGATACCATTTTCATTCACGACAGCAATTTCTTCGTTTGAAGAACTCCATTTAAGTCCTGTAAGCATTGTTCCTGCTGCATGTTCCGGTTCCAAAGTAACTGCTTCACCGACTTTAACAGTAGCATCTTTTAAGGTTGCTGTTTCTGCAACTTTCATAATGCGAATCGGTGCTACTTCTGCGATTGCTGCAAAATCGCCTTGTCCTGATTCAACATAGATTTCAATTACTTTCACATTCATAGCTGCTTTTGATTTACCGTCAAACGTTACTGTTATCCAGCCTCCGCCAACTCTTTCAGCGTCCGTTGATGCAATTCCATGCTTTTCTTCCAATACATTACCTTCTGCATCTAATGCACGGTATCCGTACTGGCGAACAATACCATTATTCGCACTTGGTCTTTGCTGGAATTTAAATCCGCCGATTTCTAATTCCTTGCCAAAATCCACAGTCAAAATTGCAGGATTATCTGCACTTACAGTAAATCCATTCCATGCAGAATGCCAATAAGTAGAAGAATCTCCATCCGCTGCCGCTGATGCAACACCGCTTCCCTCAGGTTCCCCTGATGTCTGCTGCGTATTTGCAGAAGATGTGATTTCCGGATATTCATCTCTTGCAATGTCTGTTACAACGGAATCCATTACCGTCATATCAAAGGTCTCAATTACTTCGCCATCTTCTTTGGCTGCTGTAAGAACAGCTTCACCTGCTGCGAGTGCATTAACTTTCTTACCTTCTACAACTACGATATTCTCATCACTGGATGTCCATGTAATCTTATCAAGACCGGTTCCGAAAATATCTGCTGTCTCACCTTTGTAAAGCTCTTTAGAAGAGATTGTTACTGCGATAGCGTCTTTATTTTCTTTAATTACAAGATTATCAAGTGTAAAATCTGTCTCTCCAATACTTGTAGAGCCGCTTGGTCTGTTTGTATAAATACCAATCCATGTCTGGCCGCTTCCGCCGCCAATCACCTGCATCTTTACATGTTGTGTTGTGCCGCGTGCCTGCGGGAGGCAATCATTCGCTGCTGGTGCTGTATAGCTGGTTCCTTCTCCGACCACCATCGCATATCCCTTGTCAGGACCAGACTGATAATCGAATTCTACCGTATATACTTTACCGGGCTCAAAACGGAAGTTCTGAGGAATTGTCTGATAGAGAATTCCATTATTAGAACCATGATGTTTTACAGACCATTCGCCGTCGATAACATCATCAATTACTCTTCCGCCCCAACCATGCTGCGTATATGGTGCATTCAACTGAGACAAGTGTGTTACAGGGTCTGAGATTCCTTGTGCAGAACTTAATACAAACGGATATAATCCTTGTACTACTGTTTCAAAATCCTGTACAAAGCTTCCGTCTTCACGGAAGTTATTGAGAGATTTCTCTACCACACGGATGTCATCCATGTAAGAGGAGCCTGCTCCTGCTTTCCTTGCCAGCGTAATCTTCGCAGTCTCTGCGTCTGCTGTAAAGGATACCTGCATTCTCTGCATCTTGGTTCCGTTCTTCTGGTCAGATTTTACATAGTTATTCAAGATAGAACGTTCCGTGTAATTAGAAACAGAATTGTCTTTCGTAGCTACTTCAATAGACGCTTTTGCATCACTATTATTTTCTACATAAACTTCTGCCACATAATCTACACCGGATTTCAATCCATGAATGGTAGTTGTTACTGCCACATCTTTTGACGGACTATTAAATGCCAGTCTCTGATCTCCTGTATTCGCTTTTTCCACTACAACAGACTCATCATCAATATCTCCTGACCATTCATCAGAAGAAAGCTTTTCACCTGCTGCATATCCATTGAATCCAGGATCTACTACATAATCATACTCACCAAAATCATTTTTCAGCGTTTTCACACCTGTGCCTTTTACTAATACATAGGCTGTAGCTGCTTTTGCTTCTAACGTTACAGAGTTTCCAATTACCTCAACGGTCTTTTCATTGATACGTCCCTGATCGGAAAGCTCATACATGATAACGTTTTCTACATTCCATCCATCAGGAAGCTCCCAAGTTGTTGTACCGCCTTCCAAATTCCAGTGATAGAGTTTTTCACTTCCATCCTGATTATCTGTCCAAGGAAGTAAATATGTAACATCTTCTAATACTTTTTTGCCATTTAACGTAATGATACGTTCGATATTTTCATCTCTGCGCTGTTCTTCTTTTCTTGTAACAACAACCTTATCTCCATTATCATTCTTTAACGTGATTTCTTTTTCGTTGTTGCCAACCGGTGATTCACCCTCTGCATAATCTTCCCAATCGATTACATAGTAATGCTGCAAGAATTTTGTCGGAAGGTTCTGGTTAAATGTCTGAAGAATGTAATTATTGTAATCGCGGTCTCCGCCCCATCCTTCAAATCCATACAGTCTGTATCCGCCAAGCAATGGGTTATCTGCTGCTCCACCATAGGAAGGATAATTCAGTACCTGAGAATCTCTCTGGTCATTTCTGATGAAACGAATGATAGCGCTGTTAAATCCTTTGGATGTTGCTCCACCATAGGAAGCATCTGTTGACCAATGCTGCCAAGTAGAATCATATTCGCCCTGCGCACTGAATTCTGTAGAGAATCTCCAACCCAAAGAGTTGATCTCTTTTGCAATCTGTCTTGTTTCCCATGCATCCTGATACCATACGTCAAGATAAATGAAATCCATATTGTCTTCTAAAGACTCAGCTTCTTTTTTCAGGTCTTCTTTAGACATATCTACTTCGCCTTGAGAATCTTTTACTGCTTCCGGCCATTTAATGCTAAGGTGCTCGGTATTATTGATACGATCATATAACTGCACGAAACGTTTCCATCTTGCCTGGCTGGAAAGATCCCAAAGTTTATCAATTGCAAGAGACTGGTCCAACCATCCCCATCCATAACTGTAAGCGCTTTCAATCATACCTTCATTCATGGATTTGGCTTCCGGATAAATTTCCTGTGCATTTACATGAATACCAACCTCTGTGTTGTAATCATGTGCAATCTTGATCAGTTCCTGGAAATCTTCTACTCCGCCTTCACGCTCAGCAATATCTGCATATTCTGAGTTTGCAGAGTCATGTCCTTCATTACCATATCCCTTTAACATAACCGCCTGCGGCAGTCCGTCTGTTGCAAGATATACTTTCTTAATATTGTCTGCCGTTGTATGATATGGGTTGGATGCCATACTTGCAAAATTCATAACAATACGGTAGTTTACCATATCTTTGATCACATCGGAGCCATATGCAACATGCATAATATCACGGAACGCAAGGGCTCCGTCATTCCAATCGATCTCGCCATCTTCGTTCTCATCTGCTCCAATCGCTACTTTTGCATATGGAAGTTCGCTCTTTGGATACGGATCATATTGTGATGATTTATTCTGTCCGTTCTTGTCTCCCTTTTCATAATACCAAGGAGCACTTGTAAGTGTGATAGTATCTGCTCCATTCACACGGATGACACGTTTGTCTCCTTCTGCTTCGGAATTACTGAAAAGACCTGCACTTAATTTTCCATTCTGCAAAAATGCATATAAATATCCATCTTTATTTGATGGAACAAATCCATCCTCAAAATCAATAAATACATCGCCGCATGATGTTGTCGTTGTAGAAACCTGAGCGCCCGCAAAATTTGCACCTGTCTCAGCTGCATCTACAGACAAAAGACTAAGACTTGGCACATCAATAGATGCAATAGCCTGACTGTCTTTTTCTGCCTGAATATCTGTCACTTCCCATGTCAATGTATTATTTTTCACACTGATTTTTACTGTCAAGATGACATCGATATTATATGAATCATCTGTGTGCTGACAATGCATCTCATAAGTTCTGGAATCCGTTGTTGTCTCTGTAACTGTTACCTCTGGCTCCAATGTACAGCCATTGATCACAACCGTATTAAGCGCTGTTTCATTGCCACGGAAAAAGGTATTTTCTTTTCCGATCATCTCGTATCTTGCTACTAACGGAAATTCTTTTCCAATGTAAACTTTCATCACATCAGATGTGATACTGTCATAATTATTCAAGTCAAGATTCGCCTTTGGCTGCAGCGTTGCATTAAATACATTCTCAGCCTCTGCGTCAACTTCGACTACACTTTCATATGACTGATAACCTGCCTTTGTGATTGCCATGTTATATTCACCAACTTCAACACCCACAATCGCATAGTTACCATTTACATCTGTCGTTGTTACACGGCTTCCAAGACGTACAGTTGCACCCTCTATGGCTGTTCCTTCCGTATTTGTCACAGTTCCTGTCACATCTTTGATCACAGTATAATCTTCTGTCATCTGATGTCCGCGATCTGCGCAAAATACCCATTCATCCTCCATACAATTTGCTGTTCCATACATGAAATCCGCAAAAGAAATGGTCTGATTTGCGCCATTTACTTTTACACCAAATCTGCCATTTCCACTCGTAGCATCCGCATAACTGATCAATGTCTGATTTGTTACACGAGCTGTTGTTCCATTCACAGTGACAGATAATGTTTCACGATTTAAAGAGATAGAAATCTGCATTTCTTCTCCGATTACCGGCTCAGGAAGTCCCGGAATCTGCGGATAACTTTCAGAACCATTTAATTTGTACTGATAGTACCATTTACTGCTTGGATCATATCCTACATACAACCAGTTACTGTCGTCTACATAAGAATAGAATACCCCCCAGTTGTCGTTGCCTGGTCTCAGTGCCAGAGAAATCTCTCCGGACTCTTCCATTCTTTTGTCATTATCCAACAAAAGTGCTGGTGCATTTGTGCTGGCATTTCCATAAGCATGTCCGCCGCCGCCGCGTGCTCCACTGTTGATTGTAATCCATTTTCTACCGCTTTCCGGTGCTGCTTTTACATTCGCCGGAATATAGCTTAAAAATGATGTGCATACCATTGCAATTGCAATCAACACTGATATGATTTTTCTTTTTGCTTTAATCATATTATCCTCCTTTTATTATAGTTTTTTGAATAAATCTTATTATCTTGCCCCACCCTAGCAACACACTGATTTATCCTCGTTCATTATAACATCTTTGCTGATTTTTTTCCTTTTTTATAAGGCCTTTTTGCTTTTTTGTTAATTTTGTTCAAAACCTCAAAAGCATTTTGTGCATTTTCACGAGAGTTTCTATAATAACAAAAACAGGGCAGAATATCTGATCCCGTCCTGTTCTTGTTATTATTTTTCTACATTATCATTCTTTATGCACGATATCTTCTTCTCCTATAAAGAATTACTGCGGCAAGAATAGCTGTCAAGCAAGCTGTTGCCGGCAATGCACTGTTGAGCTTATCTCCAGTCTTTGCTGCTGTTTTGGCACCTGCCTTTGAAGATGATTTTTCAGTTGCAGCTGTCTTATTCTCTTTCTTTTTGCCTTCTGCTCCTGCAGCTATTTTCGTTTCTTCGATTTCTGCGTTTGCAAGAATTTCTTCGTCAAGAGAGTTTACTGTCATTTCTAACGTTTCAACTGCTTTATCAATCTGTGTCTGTGTCGCTTTTTCATCGGAAAGAACAGCAACTGCTGATGCATAAGCCGCCTTTACTGCTGTTACTTCTTCTTTTGAATATTGTTTAAAATCAATTGTCTTTATAATCGCAATCAATTCTTCCAATTTATCTTTATTTGGTTTCTCGCGAAGCTGCCGTCTTCCTGCTTCCAGATTTACTCTCGCTTCATCCACTTCCTCCTGCGTTGCTTCTTCATCCTGATATACGCGAACCGCTTCATCATATGCTTCCTTGAACACATTGAAGCTTTCTTCGATATATAAGTCTTTGTTAGAATCAAACTGTACAGATTTATCAATTAATTTTTTCAAAGCATCTTTATTGATAGTCGGTGTCTCTTTTAATACCAGTGTCTCAAATGCTGCAACCAATGTATCTTTTACACGATCTACAACTGCCTGATCATCTTCACTAAGTTCTTCATCTGCGATAACCGCATAGGCTGCATCCAATGCTTTATTTAATATTTCCACACTCTGTTCCGTATAGATACTAAGATCTGCTTCCTCTACAGATGCAATTGCTTCTTGCAAAGCAGTTTTATCAGCTGGTTTCATTTGAACCGGTTTTCTTGTCAGACCATTTAATGCCGCCTGAATCATATTCACTGTGAGATCTACCATTCCCTGACTACTGTTTGCATCCTTCATCACTTCATGACCAACTTTGATTGTCTTTAAAAGTGTGTTTACACTTTCCTGAGTGTAATCATCTAACTCTTTTGCTTCTGCTTCTGCAATCAATGCTTCAAGTTTACTCTTATCTGCGATTTCCGGTTCTTCTTCGCCAGAAACAGTAACTGTACAAGTGCCCAAAGAACCAGCAGCATTTGAAACTGTAATCACAGCTGTTCCTTCTTTTACAGCCGTAACCGTACCATTCTCATCCACGGTCACAACTTCCTCGTCAGACGAACTCCACACAAGACCTTTTAATATTGTACCTTCATCATGTTCTGGTACCAAGGTAACGGTCTCGCCTACTTCAAGTTCAACATCTTCCAGATCAACCTTGTCTGCAACTTTCTGTGCCTGAAGTGGTAATACTTCTGCGATTGCTGCAAATCCGCCCCGACCCTGCTCTACAACAATTTCAATCTTACGAGCCAGAGACGCCTGTCCAAATATTACTTCATTCCATGCTCCGTTATTGATATCTTTCACTGCAATATCATATTTTTCTTCCAATATATTTCCATCAGCATCCAATACCCGATACCCTAATTGCTGTACAATACCATTACTATTGGATGGTCTTTGCTGGAATTTGAATCCGCCGACACGCAAATCTTTGCCAAAATCTACTGTTAAAACAGCCGGATTTTCTTTACTTACTACAAAATGACTTCCTTCCCACTGGGAATGCCAGTATGTAGAAGAATTTCCATCCGTTGCTGCGGATGCAACACCGCTGCCAGCGTCCTCACCTGTCTTTTCTTCTGTATTTGCAGAAGATGTCATTTCTTGCAGTTCCTCCGTTGGCATCTCAGTTATAATGTGTCCAGTCACCGTAATCTTAAAAGATGCAGCCACTTTTCCATTTGCATCAGACACGGTAAGAACAGTTGTACCTGCAGATAATGCTTTTACTTTTGTTCCCTCTACAACTGCAACGGATTCGTTGCTGGATGTCCATACTGCCTTATCAAGATTCGTTCCACTGATATCTGCTGTCTCACCTTTATAAAGCTCTGTTGCGGAAATTTCCGCATAGATTGCGTCTTTATCTACTTCATATTCCAAAATTGTCATGTAATTTGAAGCAACTACTTTTCCGTTTCGATCTCTTCCATCGATACGAATAACATCTTTTTCACCACTCTTGGCACTCAATTCTTCTGCTGTAAGCGCAAATTGTGTGCTTCCATCATTCAAATCTGCTTTTTTACAGTAAGTTCCGTTCACATACACAGCCGCATCTACAATGTCCTGCTGATTTATGCTTACTGATAATGTCATATCTTTTCCGTCTTCTATCACTGCATCTGCTGCTGCATGCTTTGATATATTATCCACTTTTAATGCGCCATTCTCATCAGATGCCTGCATCGAAATATTTTTGCTTGCATTGTATGCATTTAAGGATCTTACAAAAGAATCTTCAGTCTCTAATTGAATGTCCATCCATGCCAAATGTGTCTTCAACCATGTTTTGAAAGTATTCACACCACCGTCAAAGCCATTTTTATATTTCCACATTGCTTCATTTTTCTTTGCGGATTCATAGATATATTCATAAGCAGTATCAATCTTGCCTCCTGTCTTTATAATATCTTCAAGAAGCGTATCTCGAATCTCCCAGTAACGCTCTTGTACACGCATCATAAAATATGGATCTTCGATCAACTGCTTATACCACATATACGTCTGAGCATTCGTATTAAATGCCTTTGTAGCCCACTGGTTGGTAATATAAGTATCTCCTTCTCCGCCGGAACTGTAATCCATATCCCATATAGGACCCATATGGAACAGCCCGTCAATGTCCTTATATAAATATGTACTCTTTTTATTAAATTCTTCGTTATAGAAAACTTCGTTGACAATCCAGTAATCCACTAAAGAATCCATATCAAACAATTCACTGTAATGCACATCTTTTCCATTATATGCAGCATAAAAATTATCTGAATAAACCGCATCTTCAAATCCCTGGATATAATTCTGTACAAAATTCATCATATCTTTGTTCGTATTAGCAAACTCAGGCTTCTTGAACATAAGAGGTTGATTTTTATCTGTCTTGAACTTAGAGATTTCATCATAATATTCATCAAGTTCTAATAAATAACCTCCACTGATATCTTCTATTTCACAATAATCTTCTACCTGATAAGTCGTTCCGTTAAATGTAACTTCCTTGGAGGTTGTCCATGCAAGATTTTCAGACATGTATCCTTCTAATTCCTTCTTATCAGCCTTGGTAAATCCTTCTGCCTCGGCAATCGCATCTGCAGCGTCTTCGCCCGCTGTTTCCCAGTCATAGATATTCACTCTGTCTTTTGCTATACGGATTTGTTCACAGAACTGATAGTTGCCGACATACTTGCCGTTCAATACAACATCCACCCAGGTAGTATCCATCTGCGGCATTCCCATATCTCCGGATAAATTATAGGAAATCGTATTACGCATCAAACTCGGGTCAGAATAGTTGGCAAGTAATACCCAGTGCTTATTTTTTCCCATTCCCCAAATATTGGTACTCTTATCCAGTTTGATCTTGTATGGTTTTTTTGGCATTCCCCATGTAGAATTACCACGCCCTTTAATCTCGATCACACCGGAATACAATCCATCATTGAATTCATCATTTCCCTGCATGGTCATCGTTGCATCAATATAATAGTCCTTGCTTACAATATTAGCTCCGCCCTCTGTCTCAATGTAAATAACCGGAAGTTTGCTTTCATAAGTTCCCACTTCAATTCCGGCAGCCTTTACACTTCCAAATGAAATGCCCGAACCTGCAACTCCTCCCATAATCATAGCAACAGCAAGGCTTCCGGCAATCAAAGACTTCTGCATCTTTTTTATTGTCCCATTCTTCATACTTCTAACCACCTATACCTTTCTTTTTCATTATCTGTCATGTCCGTACCTATTGTACCTATTCCTCGGACATACTACTATATTTAGTTTATAATATTCCTATAAAAATTTCAATTACTTTTTAACGATATTATACACTTCGCACAAGAAAAATTTGCTTATATAGCAAAAAATTCGAGGAACTATGATATTGATTTACACAGTTCCTCGAATTTTAAGTTGCCAAGCATGCGACAAAAATGTCCGTTGGACTTTAGTAAAATGATTTTTATTCATAGTCCAGGCAAGCTCTTTCTGTTACATAAGGACGCACATAGGTATCTGCCACTTTCACATGCTCTTTATGTGCTCCATACACTGCCACATCTTCTGCTTTTTCCAATGTAGTCACTAATGCGATATCATGTGTACTAGAATCCATCGGTTGCTCGATAAATTCTGCTGTGAGAAGCCCCGGAACTTTTCCTGCCAATCCTTCCAAATTTTTCTTCATGGCTTTCTTCAATTCCGGCTTTCTTGCTTCTTCAATCTCCGGTTTGAATTTCCACATTACAATATGATGTACCATTTTTCAATTCCTCCTTAATAAATATCTTTTTTTGCATATTTCCGATAAGCAATTATAATCCCAATAACTCCCATTGCCAACCCAATACTTATTTTCGTTCCATCCAGACTGCCTTCTGTTACGATGTCCGCTCCTTCACAATATCCAAAAGGGGTCACATACTTTAAGAACTTTGCTTTCTCCGTTATATTTGCAATAATATTCAAAAAATATGTAATAGCAGCAATACCAAGACCTGCACCTATGCTTCCTTTTCTTATAAATGCAGAAATACAAAAGCAAATACCTGCCAACTCCATTTGAAGAAGATAATATGCAAGATGAAGCAGGCAAAGTTCCTTCCATGGTATCTCTTCTCCTATGATCAACATAGATATTACGGAAAGAACATAGATAATCAAGTTCATACCTGAGATCTGAAGCAAAACTGCCGTCAGTTTTTCAGTAATAATGCGTACTCTGCTGACTGGATGTGTCAGCATGAATTCTGCCGTACGGCCTTTTTCTTCTTTACTTAAAATATTGACCGCACAAAAGGCTGAATAGAAGGCACCGCCAAGTCCCAATATATTCCCGCATTCAACAGCATAATATCCCATCAATGTTCCAAAGTTTAATCTATCCATGCCAAATGCCGCCGTAAAAGAACCCATAGAAGCAAATAAGTCATTGATTTCACCCATTTCACTCTTCATTTCCGGAAATAAAAAGATGCAAACCGTCAATAAAAATCCAATAGCGCAGGTCCAGATTAAAAAAGAGGTTCTTCCTTGCCTAAGTTCGTGTTTTACGATTGTCATGCTCTATATCCTTCCTTTTCATAATAATGCAGAAATATTTCCTCCAAATCAGGCTCCAAGATGCTCAAATCAGAAACACCTCCCGCCGCCAATCTTTGAAGCAGCACATTGATATCGCCGCTATAAAGAAAACTCACTGCGCCACCTATTTCTTTCTTATCACAAATCCCCTTCAGTCCATCCAGATTTACACTTCCATGTATGGTTATACGTTTTGCATTCGTTTGCGCCAGTGCATCTACACTGTCGCAAACAATAATCTTTCCTTCTCTGATGATTGCCGCTCTGGTGCAGTTACGCTGCACCTCAGACAACACATGACTAGATAGGAAAATGGTAGTCCCTGCGTGGTTACGTTCCCTCAAAATATCAAAAAATTCACGCTGCATTAGCGGATCAAGTCCTCCAGTAGGTTCGTCAAGAATGAGCAACCTTGGATTGCTTTGCAATGCACAGACAATTGCGACTTTCTTTCTGTTGCCAAAAGACAATTCGTCTACTTTGCGGTTTGTATCAAGCTGCAAACGTTCACAAAGCTTTTTGGCTTCATCTGAACAATCCATTTTCCGCATGTCCGCAGATAATGTCAGTACTTCCTTAACCTTCATTCCAGGATAAAATACTGCTTCAGAAGGAAGATATCCGATATTTTGTAATATCTTCTCTCTTTCCTTTCCAATATCTTTCCCAAAAATCTGTGCACTTCCAGAAGTCGGAGAAATCAGTCCTAACAGTGTGCGAATCGTTGTGGATTTACCAGCCCCATTAGGTCCGATAAAACCAAAAAACTCTCCCTCGTTAATGCTTAAGTTCAGCTCGAAAATCCCCCTTGATTTTCCATAATATTTCGTTAAATTGGTTGTTTTAACCGCTTCCATATTCCCTCCTGTCAGCATAGAAAAAACTCAATATTTTTCTTAGTACTTTAGACTACATCCCATTTACTTATGATAGGGTTCACCATTGATTATTCTATAGCTTCGGTATATCTGCTCCAAAAGTATTACCCGCATTAATTGATGCGGAAATGTCATCTTTGAAAAACTCAACGCTAAATCCGATTTGCCAAGCACTCCCTCGCCAAGTCCGATAGAACCACCGATAATAAATATCATATGGCTCGTCCCCTGTATACCAAGTCGTTCTATTTTTTCTGCAAACTCTTCTGAGGAAAGTTCCTTTCCTTGTATCTCAAGGGTGACAACATATGCGTCTTTCTTTACATACTTTAAAATTTTCTCTGCTTCCTTCACCCGTATGATCTCTTCCATTGCCTCGCTGGCATTATCCGGCGTTTTTTCATCTGCCACTTCGATGATTTCCAGTTTGCAATATTTGCTTAAACGCTTGCTGTATTCGGCAATGGCATCCTTTAAATATTTTTCCTTTATCTTACCAACAGTAATTAAGGTTATTTTCATGTTTTCTTCCCCGTTTGGTTGATTTGACTACATCTTAGACTAGAAAAGCCCGGGATTCCCCGGACTTTTTAGAATCATTAAATCTCTACAGAATTAAGCCTCTACAAAAACTTCTTTTCCCATTCCGCAAATTGGACATACCCAGTCATCCGGGATATCTTCAAATGCAGTTCCAGGTGCGATTCCTCCATCCGGATCGCCAACTGCCGGATCGTATTCATAACCGCAAGGTTCGCAAATATATTTTTTCATATTTATTACCTGCCTTTCTTTTCAAATTATTGATAGTATATACATCTTTAGTTTTTCCCATTCCGACTAAAAAACTTATGTATATTCTTAAAAATTTAGAAATCCACTTCTGTTCCGTAGTAAATGCATGTCAGCAGTCTTTCCATCGTTACAGGATCGATTGGTCTTGGATTCGAACCTGTACAAGCATCACCTACTGCGTTTTCTGCAATTACTGCAATTTTCTCTTTAAATTCATCCTCTTTGATTCCGAATTCTTTCAATGTAGCCGGGATACCAAGGATGATATTGAATTCATCAATTTTTGCACAAAGACTATTGATCAATGCTTTTTCGGAAGCACCTGCAAGACCTGTCTTACGTGCAATTTCTGCATAACGCTTTGCTGCAACAGGATTTTTTGCATTGTATTTAATTACGTACGGAAGGTACATTGCATTTGCAAGGCCATGCGTTATATGTCCGGTAGAAAATGCGGCGCCTGTCTTATGTGCCATAGAGTGTACAATTCCAAGCAAAGCGTTGGAAAATGCCATACCTGCTAAGCACTGTGCGTCATGCATCTGAGCTCTTGATTCCATATTACCTTTGAATGATGCCGGCAGATAATCAAATACCATTTCGATTGCCTGAATCGCTAATGGATCGGTATATACACAATTCAATGTAGATACATATGCTTCTATCGCATGTGTAAGTGCATCCATACCCGTATAGGCAACCTGATGCGCTGGAAGTCCTTCTACCAATTCAGAATCTACAATTGCAACATCCGGTGTAATATTAAAATCTGCTAACGGATATTTGATTCCTTTTGCATAATCTGTAATAACCGAGAATGCTGTAACTTCTGTAGCGGTTCCGGAAGTGGACGGAATAGCGGCAAATTTTGCTTTTTGTCTTAATTCAGGGAAGTTAAACGGAATGCAAAGTTCCTCAAAAGTCACATCCGGATACTCATAGAATGCCCACATTGCTTTTGCCGCGTCAATTGGAGAGCCTCCTCCCATTGCCACAATCCAATCCGGCTCAAAAGCACGCATTGCTGCAGCGCCTTTCATAACAGTTTCCACAGATGGATCTGGCTCAACACCTTCAAATAATTCAACTTCCATTCCCGCTTCTTTCAAATAATTCACAGCTTTATCAAGGAAACCCTGGCGTTTCATAGAACCGCCGCCCACAACAAGGATTGCTTTCTTTCCTTTTAAATTCTTAAGTTCTTCCAGAGAACCCTTTCCGTGATAAATATCCCTTGGTAATGTAAATCTGCCCATGTTTATACATCTCCTTTATATTTTATATTCCTTCTTCCATTATAATCCTGCGATGTCATTTACTCAAGCACATTTACTGAAGTTTACACAAATTATTTTTTCGAAGAAAGGTATTCATGGATGCCTTTTGCCCCTGCTTTTCCCGCGCCCATGGCAAGAATTACGGTAGCCGCGCCTGTTACTGCGTCACCGCCGGCATAGACACCTTCTTTTGTCGTCTGTCCGTTCGTTTCCTCTGCAACAATGCATTTCCATTTATTTATCTCCAGGCCTTCTGTTGTAGAAGAAATCAATGGGTTCGGTGATGTACCAAGTGACATGATAACAGTATCTACTTCGATTTCATAATCGGATCCAGCCTTTTCAACCGGACGTCTTCTTCCGGATGCATCTGGTTCTCCAAGCTCCATCTCTACGACACGCATTCCTTTTACCCATCCATTTTCGTCTACAAGGATTTCTTTTGGATTTGTAAGTAAATTAAATATAATGCCCTCTTCTTTTGCATGATGAACTTCTTCCACTCTTGCCGGAAGCTCCGTTTCACTTCTACGATATACAATATGTACCTCTGCACCAAGGCGAAGAGCAGTTCTTGCCGCATCCATTGCAACATTACCGCCTCCAACTACTGCAACTTTTTTACCTGCAGCAATCGGTGTGTCGTAAGAATCATCGAAGGCTTTCATAAGATTGCTTCTTGTGAGATATTCATTTGCAGAAAATACACCGTTTGCATTTTCGCCTGGAATTCCCATGAATTTTGGAAGACCTGCACCGGAACCGATAAATACCGCTTCAAATCCTTCTTCTTCGATCAACTGATCAATCGTTGTAGACTTTCCGATAACCACATTGGTCTCAAATTTTACACCTAATTCTTTTACTTTATCAATCTCTTTTGCAACAACCGCATGCTTTGGAAGTCTAAACTCCGGAATTCCGTATACAAGCACGCCGCCAAGCTCATGAAGCGCTTCAAATACAGTTACTTCATATCCTAATTTTGCAAGGTCTCCTGCACAGGTAAGGCCTGCCGGACCGGAACCGATAACAGCCACTTTATGTCCGTTAGTATGCTCTGCCTTCTCCGGTTTGATGTCGTTTTCCAATGCATAGTCTGCCACAAATCTTTCCAATTTACCAATCGATACCGGTTCGCCCTTAATGCCACGAATACATCTTCCTTCACATTGAGATTCCTGTGGACATACGCGGCCGCAGACTGCCGGAAGCGCAGATGATTTACCAATAGTTTTATATGCTTCCTCAATATTTCCTTCTTTCACTTCAGAAATAAATTTTGGAATATTAATGGATACCGGACATCCTTCGATACATTTTGCATTCTTACAATTAATACATCTTCCTGCCTCTTCCATTGCTTCTTCTTTATTATATCCAAGACACACTTCTTCGAAGTTCGTTGCACGAACCTTTGGCTCCTGCTCTCTGACTGGTACTTTCTTTAATACGTCCATTATTCGTCACCTCCACAATGACCACATCCACCATGATGGGTATCGCCTTCCTGTAATTTCAACAAAGCTCTTCCTTCCTGTGTCCGATACATCTGCTGTCTTTTCATTGCTTCATCAAAGTTTACAAGATGTCCGTCAAACTCAGGTCCGTCTACACATGCAAACTTAATTTCATCCCCCACACGTAAACGGCATGCACCACACATACCTGTACCGTCAACCATGATTGGATTCATGCTGACGATCGTAGGAATTTCCAGCTGTTTTGTCATAATGCAGACAAATTTCATCATGATCATTGGTCCGATGGCAACACAGACATCATATTTCTTTCCTTCTTCTTTTACAAGCTGTTCAATCTTCGTTGTAACCATACCCGCATGACCGTAAGAGCCATCATCGGTACATGGATAATAATTACCTGCAACCGCTTTCATCTCATCTTCTAAGATAAGCATATCTTTCGTCTTAGAGCCGACGATGACATCTGCCTGAATCCCATGTTCATGAAGCCATTTTACCTGCGGATATACAGGCGCTGCTCCGACGCCGCCGGCTACAAACAAGAATTTTTTATTTTTCAATGCTTCGATATCTTCCAAGACAAACTCAGACGCACATCCAAGAGGTCCTGTAAAATCACGGAAATAATCTCCTGCTGTAAGTTTCGCCATCTTTTCCGTAGAAACTCCGATGGTCTGAAGCACAATCGTAACCGTACCTTCCTCTCTGTTATAATCACAAATCGTAAGCGGAATGCGCTCTCCCTTTTCATCTATTTTCACAATAACAAACTGTCCTGGCTCGCAGTGCTTTGCTACTCTCGGTGCTTCCACATCCATCAGATAAATCTTATCTGCCAGCTTTTCTGCTTTACGTATTCTATACATGATGTACCTCCTAATTTTTTTACGTTACTATGATAAAGCTTTTTGCTGAAAAAATCAAGTTTTGTAATAATATTGTTATTTTTTATTGAATAATCTGCAATTCATAATTGCGTATTGTAATATCGCTCGCCTTGCCACGGCTGTTTACCAGAATTGCACTAAATATCGTATTGCCTTCCGGCATATCGATTGGTCCGGTATATTTCACTGCTTCCGGAGAATCTTTCGTAAACTCTGTTACATTCAAGGCGTAATATGCTTCATAGCCTTCCGGAACGATCATGCTGATCTGTGTTGGCTTTGTATAGCGGCCACTGGATGGCTTCACTGCCGGTGCGTCTTCAACAGGAAGTTCTACCGTATATGTTCTTGACAGACTAAGGCTTGGAATTCCCCTCTTATTTATTGCTACTGCATTGACTGTAGTCTCGCCTTCTCCAATCTGAATCGGCTCACTATATTTCGTACTAGACGTCGTCGGTTCGCTACCATCTAATGTATAATATATAGTATTGCCGTCTGAATCCAGAGCGAGTTCCTGCACTTCATCATAGGCATTCTTATCAAGACTATATGTCGGTGCACTGCAATAATATTCAGGCAATGCCTCAAGTACAGAATCATATCCGCATTCATCCAAAATCACAGGAATTTTCTTTGGCTGCTTCGTATTTTCCAGAAACGCAAGAAATGCCCTGTAAATCTGTGCATTGTCCGGCTGTCTTTCAACCGCATCTTTAAATACTTCTTCTGCTTCGCTTTCATCATCTTTTGCAAGATATACATTGGCAAGTCCGGTATATGCTTCCGGTCGCTTTTCATTTTTGTGGATGGCTTTTTCAAAACGTATGATTGCCTCTTCATATTCCGAGCTATTCAGAGCACGATTTGCTCTTTGCATATATCCTGTATAAGAATTATAATACAAAAGAAATGCTGTGAGCGTCACAGCCGCAATCGTAACACTGATAAAAATCATTCTCTTTTTTCTTTTTGCCTGTTGCCTTGCTCTTCTTTTTTCTTTCCGAAGCCTGGATTCCTTTTGCAGTCCGGCATTTTCCGTACGCATATTTTCCGCACTTCTTAACGCCATTGCACGTTGTCGTTCCTTCTCTTCTCTCTCACGCTGTTCTCTAAGTGCACGCTGTCTGGCAATATATCCACTCCCCTGCCTTGCATACACTCTTGTGTTGTCGTAATATGTATTTCGGCGCTGCTCCTGCTCATAGACAGATCCTTTTACATGTGCAGTCAAAACATCTTCCAACGGATTATAATCCGGAACAATCTGAACTTCTTTTCCGCAAACTTCACAATACATCACTCCATCCGGAATGATCGCACCGCAATATTTACACTTCATTCTTTCTCCCCCTATTTAACGTACTGCTTCTACGCAATTCTCCATCAGCATTGCGATGGTCATCGGTCCTACCCCTCCTGGAACCGGTGTGATTGCACTTACTTTCTCCTTCACATCCTCAAAATCTACATCGCCGCATAATTTATTCTCGGCATTTCTATGAATTCCTACATCGATTACAACTGCCCCCTCTTTGATGTAATCTGCAGTAATAAATTTCGGTTTTCCAATCGCTACGATAAGAATATCGGCTCTGTTTGTTATTTCCTTCAAATCTTTGGTCCTGGAATGTGCAACGGTTACTGTTCCATTCTCTCTAAGAAGCAACAGCGCCATTGGTTTTCCAACAATATTGCTTCTTCCTACGATGACACATTCCTTGCCCTCTATCACAACACCGGAGCGCTTTAAAAGCTGAATGATTCCTGCCGGCGTACAAGACAAAAATCCTTTAGAGCCAATACACATATTTCCGACACTCATTGGATGGAACCCATCCACATCTTTTTTTGGTGAAATTGTCTGGATGATCGTATCTTCGTCAATATGCTTTGGAAGCGGAAGCTGCACAAGGATTCCGTTTACCTTCTCATTTTGATTCAACTCTTCAATCAAACTTACGAGCTCTTGCTGCGTCGTACATTCATCCAACTCATAAGCCAAAGATTCTATCCCTATATAAGCACATGCTTTTTTCTTATTATTAACATAAACGGAAGATGCCGGATCATTTCCAACCTGGATGACTGCCAGGCAAGGAGCGATTCCTTTCTCTTTCATCGCGGTTACTTCTGTTTTTAATTCTTCTTTTATCTGAGCAGATATTGTTTTTCCATCTATAATATACGGCATTTTATACGCACTCCTTTTTAAAATAAACCTACAATTGTTCCGTTTTCATTTACATCAATATTGTTTGCCGCCGGTACTTTCGGAAGTCCTGGCATTGTCATAACCGTTCCTGTAAGAGCAACGACAAATCCTGCCCCGGCGCTTACATAGGCTTCTCTGATATGGATTATAAAGTCTTTCGGTCTCCCAAGAAGCGTTGCATCATCAGACAACGAATATTGATTTTTTGCCATACATACCGGCACATCTTTAAATCCCATAGAAGTAATTTTCTCCAGCTGTTTTTTTGCCTGCGCACTGAATTCCACATCGTCCGCTCCATAGATTTCCCTTGCAACCGTTCTAATCTTTTCTTCCAGCGAAAGTTCATCTTTATACAGCACTTCAAAGGCGCTTTCTTCATTTTCATCCAAAATCTCTAAGACTTTTTTTGCCAGCTCCATACCGCCTTCTCCGCCGTGTTCCCATACCTTTGACAACGCAAATTTACAGCCTCTCTCTTCACAGAATTTCTGAACGAACGCCGTTTCTGCTTCCGTATCCGACACGAAAGAATTCAGCGTCACAACGACTGGCAAATGATATTTCTGAATATTTTCTATATGTTTTTCCAGATTTACAATTCCTTTTTCCAGTGCAGCAAGATTTTCTTCCGATAAATCCTTTTTTGCCACGCCTCCATTATATTTTAAAGCACGAATAGTTGCCACAAGTACGACTGCATCCGGTTTTAAACCAGCCTTACGGCATTTAATATCGAAAAATTTCTCTGCGCCTAAATCCGCGCCAAATCCTGCTTCCGTAATCGCAATATCAGCAACCTTCAAAGCCATCTTTGTTGCTCTTACACTGTTACAGCCATGTGCAATATTCGCAAACGGTCCGCCATGTACCAATGCAGGTGTATGTTCCAAAGTCTGAATCAGATTTGGTTTGATGGCATCTTTTAAAAGCGCTGTCATAGCGCCTACCGCATGAAGGTCTGATGCAGTAACCGGTTCTCCCTGGTAACTGTACGCGACGATAATATTACCAAGACGCTCTCTTAAATCATTGATATCATCGGCAAGACAAAGGATTGCCATAATTTCAGAAGCAACGGTGATCACGAAATGGTCCTCTCGTACAACGCCGTCTGTTTTTGCACCCAGACCGACTACCACATTACGCAGCACACGATCATTCATATCAAGACAACGTTTCCACACAACCTGTCTTGGGTCAATTCCAAGCTCATTTCCCTGTTGGATATGGTTGTCCAGCATCGCTGCCAATAGATTATTCGCAGAAGTAATTGCATGGAAATCACCGGTAAAATGAAGGTTCAAATCTTCCATCGGTACAACCTGTGCATATCCGCCTCCGGCAGCTCCGCCTTTTATCCCAAAGCAAGGTCCAAGGGATGGCTCGCGAAGCGCGATGATCGCTTTTTTCCCAATCTTTTCCATAGCCTGTCCAAGACCAACCGTTGTTGTCGTCTTTCCTTCCCCTGCCGGCGTCGGATTGATTGCTGTCACAAGTACAAGTTTTCCGTCTGGCCGCTCCTTGATCTTCTCATATAGTTCATCAGAAAGCTTTGCTTTGTATTTTCCATAAAACTCCAAATCATTTTCCTGAATCCCTATTCTTTCGGCGACTTCTTTGATATGTACCATCTTTGCTTCCTGAGCAATCTGAATATCCGTCTTCATATCAATTCCTCCTTCTCTTCTCTCGTCTTAATGTACTACTCAAACTTTCTGTCTGTCAGACATATTCTTCCACATATCGCTCAAATTCTTCCATACTCATAAGTATCTTTCTTGGTTTGGTTCCCTCCTCTTCACCGACAACACCTGCTTCACATAACTGATCCATAATTCTTGCTGCACGGTTAAAACCTATTTTAAACACACGCTGCAGCATTCCGATAGATGCCTTATCTTTTTCGATGATAAATTTTCCGGCATCCACAAAATATACATCCTTTTCATCAAAAGCTCCGCCTTCGCCGCCTATGTTGCCTGCACCGGAAGCCGTGCTGTTTATATGTTCCGCTATCTCATTATCGTAGTTTACCTCACCATTTCTATGCACCAGATATTCTACTACACTTTGTACTTCTCTGTCAGACACAAAAGCCCCTTGCACACGTACCGGCTTTTGATATCCGGATGGGTAAAAGAGCATATCTCCTTTTCCAAGCAGCTTTTCCGCACCATTCATATCAATAATCGTTCGGGAATCTACACCCGAAGATACGGAAAATGCAATTCTCGATGGCATATTGGCCTTGATCAATCCGGTAATTACATTTACGGATGGTCTCTGTGTTGCCAGTACAAGATGAAGTCCCGCCGCTCTTGCAAGCTGCGCCAAACGACAAATAGCTTCTTCTACTTCTCCCGGCGCTACCATCATAAGATCTGCAAGCTCATCCACGATAATAACAATCTGAGGTAATTTTACCGGCTTTCTTTCATCTTCAATATCTTTGATGCTTTCTATCTTATCATTATATCCTTTCAAATCCCGCACATTATATTCCGCGAATAATTGATACCGTTTTGTCATCTCTGCCACAGCCCAATTCAATGCACCTGCTGCTTTCTTCGGATCTGTTACGACCGGTATCATCAAATGAGGAATTCCATTATATACGCTTAATTCTACCACTTTCGGATCAATCATGATCAATTTTACATCATCCGGCTTTGCCTTGAATAAAATACTTATGATCAATGTATTGATACACACCGATTTTCCGGAACCTGTTGCACCCGCGATTAAAAGATGCGGCATCTTCTGAATGTCTGTAACGACAACCTTTCCGGAGATATCTCTGCCGGCTGCAAATGCAATATTCGATTCATGCCTCTGGAACTCATCTGTCTCGATCAAATCTCTTAACATAACTGCCGAATTCTCTTTATTCGGAACCTCGATACCAACTGCCGCTTTTCCGGGAATCGGCGCCTCGATCCGAATATCTGCGGCAGCCAGATTCAGTTTAATGTCATCGGCAAGCCCTACAATTTTGCTTACCTTCACGCCTTGTTCCGGCTGTAACTCATATCTTGTCACACAAGGACCGCAGCTTACATTGGTAACCGTAACTCCTACTCCGAAACTTTGCAGGGTCTGTTCTAATTTCAACGCTGTTTCCCGCAGATGTGTATCTGAATCACCGCCGGATTTTTTTCCTCTCTTTAAGAGAGATAATGGCGGCGTATGATATACGGCTTTCGGCTTTTGATTATCTTTCGCGATTGCCGCCTCCACACCTGCTGTTTCAAGCGCTACCTCACGTGCGCTTTCTTTCGTTTTGCGTGGCCTTGCATGGGTTTCCGTTACTGATTCTGGCAATACCTGCGAAGTTTCTTCTTCGATTTCTGACAAATCATTATTTCTATCCTGTGCAATCCACTCTTCCTTCACATCGTCCTGTGCCGGAATCACCCGATTGATTACAAGTGGTCTTTCCGGCTCCGACGGATCATTACTATTAAATTCTCCAAACAATTCCTCCTGAGAAAACGATGGTTCCATCTCTTCTGGGTGCAGTTCTTTTACCCCTGGAACCCGTTTCTTTAAGGTCGTATCAAAAGATACTCCCGACACTGTTCTTGTCATTCTTGAGGAAGGATCTATATCCTCTTGCTCTCGATATCTATTTTTCCCCTCTTTCGCTTCTGCATTTCTTGCTTCCTGCTCTGCCAGACGCCGCTCCTTGTTTTCTTTTCTGCGTTTTACATCTTCTTTTGCCGACTGGTATGCTTTGGAACCCCCTTTTTTTATTCCTGTAAGAAACGATTTTTCCGTAATGATAATCATACAGATAATCGTAGCAAACACTACGATAATATATGTAGGGACAACTCCGATGGATGGGCAGAACATTTTTACAAAAATTCCTCCAAGGATTCCCCCATCCGTTTTATAGCGGCTGGCAATCCGGTAATAGTCGAAAAGAGAAGTTCCTTTATGATACCCATCCAATAGAAGCTGCAGTAACGTACAAAGCATGCAGATCAATACGATTCCGGAAACCGTTTTCGCATAAGCGACAGAGTTTCCTTTATTCGATATAAAAAATGTAACCCCGATAAACAGAACGATTGGAATAATATATGCAATAAATCCAAAAATTCCAAACAAGATCGAAGAGACTCCCTCGCCCAAAAAGCCGCCTATCCCAAAATTGCTGAGCAGCAAGATAATACTAATGCCCAATGTAACCAGAATGATTACCTCATCTTTCAGGAACGTGTTCTGATTTTTTGCTGTTTTTGCAGATGTTTGTTTTTTCCCCTTACGCTTTGCAGCAGTGGTTTTCTTTCTGTTACTTGTCTTTGCAGCAGTATTTGTTTTTCTGCTGCTTGTCTTTGAAGCCATATAACTTCCCCCTTATTACGTATAGACATACATGTCCCATTATAACATCTGCAAAAACTAATGTCATCATCTTTTTTTTGAATCAATCATCTCGTGAAGTTTCTTTAAGGCATCCTTGATTCCGCCGACTTCATTGATCAATCCTTCTTCCACCGCTTCTTTTCCTTCCAGCATAGTTCCTACATCTTTCACGAGCTGACTGGAATCCAACATCAATTCTTCAATCCGTTCCTGCTTTATCTTAGAATGTTTTGCTATAAATCCAGTAATACGATCTTGTGTCTTTTCCATATTGCGAAGGCTTTGTATCACACCGATAAACATCCCGTTTGCCCTTACCGGATGAATGATCATCGTTCCGCTTGGTACGATAAATGAATAGTCTGCCGATACTGCCAGCGGTCCTCCGATCGAATGGCTGCCTCCAAGCACCAGTGACACGGTAGGTTTGCTAAGAGATGCGATCATCTCGGCAATCGCAAGCCCGGCCTCTACGTCTCCGCCCAGCGTGTTTAATAGAATCAATACACCTTCCGTCTCTTCATCATTCTCAATCTGTGCAAGCCTTGGCAGAAGATGTTCATACTTGGTTGCTTTCCCATTCCCGGATACTGCCTCGTGGCCCTCAATCTCACCAATGATCGTTAAGAGCTGTATATTATGGCGTCCTTTTCCCTGATATAAAGGAATATTTCCCATTTCTTTGATCTGTTCATTTTGTTTTTCTAATTCTTCTGTTTTTTGCTCCTGCATCTTATTTTCTTCGCCCATATCTAACCTCCCAAATTTTTGTTAGTATGTGCGAAACAAACATAAAATATGAAAAAGACCTGACATTTAATTCAGATCTTTCTCTCCTAACCTTACCTGTTCCATCTTTTTGGCAAGCGCTTCATCCAGATGATCAAAAAGATAATTCTTTGCACTTTGCCGTCTTTCTCTGATTTCTTCTTTAATTTCCGCTCTTGCCTCTTCCATCTCTATATAAAATTCCCTGGCAGATACCAGAGAAGCTCCCTGACCGACCGTGATCACCTGCTCCAAGTTATCCGAGGTCGCCACGCGCACCCGATAACGTCTTCCGATTTCATGGACAACCTTTTCGATATACTGGTCTGCCGTCTCAGCTTCCTTCGTATAGACAACATGGATATTGTGGTATTTTTGTATCTCAATCATATTTCCTTCTACTTTGTATGCATCAAACACAAGAATCAATGTACACTTTTTATATCCCTGATAATTACTCAAAATATCCATAAGTTTTAATCTTGCAGCTCCAATATCAATATCGGCGAGCTCTTTGAGCTCATCCCATGCAAAAATGATATTGTATCCATCTACCAGAAGATACTCTCTTTCATACTCTTTTTTCTTTCGTGTGTACGTCTCATCATCACTTCCTACGTTCCGTTTGGAGTAACCGGATTTTCGCTCAATCTTTCCATAGGTACGCATGAAAATTTCTTCTAATTCTTTTTCCTCGATACTCGTTTTGCCAACCGAAGATAAAATTTCTTTTGCCTGCTTTTTTACAGTTTTTTCTTCACTTGATTTGCCTGAATTTTTTATCTGGATATGCATATGAGAATCCACCTCATTCCACGGCACATAATATCCTGCCCCATGAGAACAAAATACCGAGCCTGTCGGATTATCAATGTCCCCTTCAGAATCATAGCCAATGGATGACACCACTTCTTCCTGATTATGACAAGGCGCATATCCTTTTAATGAGCAAAAGAGCTTTCCCTTTCCTTTTGTATATGTGATAACTTCCATCTGATAGGCACGCATCTCGGATACCGGAGCGCTTCCGGTAAGAACAGATATCTCTTCTTCTGTAAATGGCGTTTCAAAATTTCCGCACATTTTTTGAATATCTGTCATGGCACGTCCTACATATTCAGGCGGTATCTCTAATCGAAATTCATAATATGGCTCTAACAGCACAGAATTTGCCTTTTTTAATCCCTGACGGACAGCGCGGTACGTAGCCTGTCTAAAATCCCCGCCTTCCGTATGCTTTAAATGTGATTTTCCTGCAAGAAGCGTAATCTTCATGTCGGTAATCGGTGCGCCTGTAAGGACGCCTGGATGTTCCCGCTCTGCAAGGTGTGTGAGAATTAATCTTTGCCAGTTTCCACTCAACATATCTTCACTGCACAGGGTATCAAATACAAGTCCGCTCCCCGCCTCCAAAGGCTCCAGAAGCAAATGCACCTCCGCATAATGCCGCAGTGGTTCAAAATGACCGGCTCCTTCTATCGGTGCAGCAATCGTTTCTTTATAGACGATATTGCCGGTTCCAAATGTAACCTCCACTCCAAAGCGCTCTTTGATTATGCTCTGCAAAATCTCTATCTGCACTTCTCCCATCAACTTGACATGAATCTCCTGTAATGCTTCCTCCCATACAATGTGCAGCTGCGGATCTTCCTCTTCCAGTAGTTTAAGGTTTAAAAGCATTTTGTGCACATCGCATCCTTCCGGAAGCTGTATCTGATAAGATAAGACCGGTTCTAAGATTGGATGCTTCGCCTCTTTTTCAAATCCAAGTCCCTGACCTGCATAAGTATCGGTAAAACCGGTCACAGCACAGACAGAACCTGACACCGCGCATGGCACTGTCTCAAATTTTTCACCGGAATAAATACGAATCTGATTTACCTTTTCCTCGCTTTGGGTGAGCACCTCTTTAACATTTAGTTTCCCACCTGTGACCTTTAAATAAGTTAGTCTCTCGCCTTTTGCATCTCTTCCTATTTTATATACCCTGGCGCCAAAATCTTCCCCATATTCTTTGCTTTTCATATAAGTGTTCAAGCCTTCTAAAAATGATTCGACACCTTCTAACTTAAGCGCGGAACCAAAATAACACGGGAACACTTTTCGCTTCGCAATAAGAGTTTGAATCTCTTCTGTCTCAATGATTCCATTCTCAAGATAATGGTTTAATGCATCTTCCTCACTCATTGCAATACTTTCATAAAAGACGTCTTCCTGCGCTCCAAAGTCCATACAATGCTCGTCCAACTTTTTCTGCAGCCTGCAAAGCAACGCTTCCCTGTCACACCCTTGCTGATCCATCTTATTTATAAAAAGAAATACCGGAATCTCATGTCTCTTTAAAAGCCGCCAGAGTGTCTGCGTATGTCCCTGTACTCCGTCAGCGCCATTGATGACCAGCACTGCATAATCCAGAACCTGCAATGTACGCTCTGTTTCTGCTGAAAAATCCACATGCCCCGGCGTATCTAATAAAGTTACTTCATAATCCGTTGTCTCAAATACCGCCTGTTTGGAAAAAATCGTGATTCCCCGTTGTTTTTCCAACTCATAGGTATCAAGAAAGGCATCCTTATGATCTACCCTCCCAAGGGTTCGAATCCTTCCGCTCGCATACAAAAGACTCTCCGATAACGTAGTCTTTCCGGCATCCACATGAGCCAACAGACCAATGCTAACATGCTTTAATGGTTTCTCATTTAATTTATCTTTTTTATTTTTAGACGTATCTTCCATAGAAAATACCCCTTTCTGTTCTATTGTTTTATAATAATTAACCATTATCATATCATAGAAAGGGGTATTAGTCGATATATCTTCTTTACCTGTCTGCTTTTGGAAATAAAAATATAATCCGAAAGGAATCCTTGTCCTTCTCAATAATACAATTTCCACCCATCTGTTTCATCATATTTTTTATGTTCTGTATCCCAATCCCAGTGCTCTCCACCTTTTCTTTCAAATATCGAATTTTATTTTCAAACATAAAACCAACCCTTCCGGATTCCTCTACAGATGAAATCTCCACTGGTTCGGAACATTTTTAAGCCTACATGCAATCCATTTGCCCGGAAAAAAAGCTCTCCTATAAAAATAATAACCCATGTCTTCAAAATCTGAGGGATTTTAAAGTAAAATGCATCTTCATTTATAAAGAAAAAATGGCTAACGACAATCATCTCCTCTCCGTTACATGTTTCTGTTTTCCCATTGCTATATATCCTTCTCTATAAATTCAAATACTTTACCCTCTTGTGCCCTAAGAAAATGCATGAGCATATAGGCACACATGATTGCCACCCGCTCTTCTTTTAGAATCCGCTTTACTTCTTCTCTATCCGCAAGCACGATTTCGATTTCTTCCGTCTCTTCCTGACCTGCTTTGGATGGAACACCTGACGCATAACCATATACGGTACCGCAGGATTCATCCGTCATACCGACAGTCGTAAAAAATGGCTTGCTATACATATCCGGTGCATCTATCGCCTCAAAATCAAGTCCGGTCTCTTCTTTTAACTCTCTCTCACCTGCCGTCTTATAATCTTCCCCTTCATCCACAAGTCCTGCCGGGAACTCATAGATATAATCATCGATCGGGCAGCGGTACTGACGAATCAGAACCACTTTTTCTTTTCCGTCTTTCTCGTCTTTGTAAATGCTGTAAATAATAACCCCGTCTGCTTTATTCTCCCTCGTACTGATTTTCAGATCTTTGATTTCTTTTGCTCTTGACGATACATAATATGTACTTTCTTTTCCGGTATCGGAAAGCATGGAAAGTTCATACATATTTAAAAATCTGTTTTTTGTCACTTGGATAATTTCTTTTACTCTTCTCATAAGAATTTCTCCTGTTTCGATTTTGTTATTTTTTACTCACTCGTAGGCAGAAAATAGCATATTACATCCTTCTTGCCCACATGGATATTACACGAACTTCTTGTGAACCACCCATCGTCTAAAGCCAATGGGCTTCCTGCTTCGCAGACCTCGCAACCTACTATCTCCACAGGCGTTA
>ERZ808029.369-NODE-369-length-27980-cov-4.187973_pt1 | contig 27980 bp, 28 predicted proteins | sample MGYA00380185_ERZ808029 | MGnify/ENA primary metagenome ERZ808029 (study PRJEB31490, sample SAMN06133404) | mouse gut metagenome | isolation source: M2_3 | host: mice | place: China: Chengdu | collected 2015-05 ... | reverse complement strand
TTATGTAAAGAATTAGAATCATTCGAATAAGAAATTCATCTTAACCCGAAGTCAAATCCCCCACTGTAAGCACAACACTTGGCTCATTGCCCGCGGAAATAAAATATACAATTTAAAACCTTCACAACACAATCTTAATAATAAAAAATTGAAAAAGCAGGAGGCAAATTTTCATGGTAAAAAAAGAAATATCGGAACTGAAACGTCTGTACACCCCGTCCAGCTGCTCCATCACCCGAATTTGCGGCTGTTATGTGGACGGAGAAAAAAACAAAAAAACCCAGTTAAAAGAAGCCTTTCTCTCTCTTCCAGAAGAGGACATGTTCAAATATTTTGAAATACTCCGCAAAACCCTGTCCGGAACCCTTGGCAAAAATCTCATCAACCTGGATTTTCCCCTGGACACGGAAAAAGAAGGGGGAACCCAGGAATTTCTTTTAAATTTGCGCAACAGCCGTCTTCAAGACGATGAACTTTTAGAAGCCTTTTATGACCGAATCATAGAAACCTACGAATATACTGGTAATTACCTGATTCTCTTGATTCACGATGCCTACGACATTCCTGGCCGTACATCGGATGGTCTGAATATGGACGACGCATCTGACGAAGTATACCATTACATACTGTGTTCCATATGCCCGGTAGACTTATCCAAACCAGGATTAAGTTACAATGAAATTGAAAACACCTTCCAGAACCGGACCCGCGACTGGGTAGTTGGAATGCCAGAGCTGGGATTTTTATTTCCCGCATTTAATGACCGTTCCACAGACATTCACAGCACCTTGTATTATTCCAAAAATGCCAATGATCTTCATGACTCATTTATTGAACAACTGCTGGGATGTCCCCTGCCCTTAGCCGCTGATTTCCAAAAAGAGACTTTCCAAACCATCATCGAAGAAACCCTAGGAGACGCATGTAGCTATGACACCGTCAAAACCATCCATGAAAACCTAAGCGAAATGTTAGAAGAACATAAAGATGCTCCGGAACCGCTGATTCTGGACAAATATCAGGTAAAATCCTTATTGGAAAACAGCGGTGTAGAACAGGAACAAATGGAAGCATTTGACAAACACTTTGATGAAACCGCCGGAGAAAAAACCGCAATCTTTGCAAGCAACATAATAAATTCCCGCGCCTTTGAAGTAAAAACTCCAGACGTAATCCTGAAAATAAATCCTGACCGGACTGACCTGGTAGAAACCCGCCAAATCGACGGACGCCAATGTTTGGTAATCGCTATTGATGGCGGTATAGAAGTCAACGGAATTATTGTAAAAGAAAACATAAATACAGATACAATATCAGAAATTACAGATCATGATACGAATTAATTAAAAATATGCTATAAGGCAAGATTAACCGCCTTATAGCATATTTCGTCTGAAAAATTATTCCATTAACTCAAACTCTGAAAAATCAGGAAGTTGCAAGTGAACCGGCTGACCAGGATTCCGAAGGGCCACATCTCCATTGAGAGAAATCTTCATCGTCTCTCCGTTCTCTGTCAGATACATCACCATACTCAGCCGTGCCTTTGTATAATATCCGTCTGAATTAATCTCATATTCCCCGGAAATATCACCGATCTGAACCTGAATCTCATCCTCATAGCCATCCATTTCAGCGGCAGAATTAATTACATCCATCATCTGATTCACCAGTTCACTCATCTTTTCCCCATTCATGGTATAAGAGATAATTCGAACATCTCCTTCTGTGCGCAGCTTCATATCCTGCATATAATCCAGATTATTTTGGCCTGCAGCAGACTGAACCTTTTCTATAGTCTCAGTCATCGTCTCCATAAGAACCTGCTTTTTGAACTTCATGCCCATCATATCCATATAGTACATTCCGTCTGCATAATACATTTTTGCTTCTAAATCCAAACGGGTATCATCCAAATCCATACCCGTTCCCGGCCCCAGTTCATCCGCCTCATACAGTCCTGAGACATCCACCCCTATATTCATATCTGCCCCTAACTTACACTCTGAGGGAACATTCATATGATTGGCCTTTACATCCATTTTCAGAGATGCTTTTATACTTTGCTTCTGATATTCCATATCCAAATCAAAGTCATAATAGGCGTCCAAATCCGCCATATTATTTGTCTTTTCTTCCATCTCCTGATAGACTGCCACTGCATCTGGCTCATTTGCAAAAGCCGGTGTACAAAACAACATCGTCATCCCAAAAACTATTGCTAAACGTTTCATAAAAAACCTCCTTTTAATTTCGGACCGATTTTTCCTTTAATTGATCCTTCAACTGTTTCCGGTCAACCTTTCCATTTCGATTATGAGGCATTTCCTCCAGATAACAAACCCGATTAGGAATCATATATTGAGGAAGCCTCTTTGACAATACTATCTTCAGTTCCCGGCTATCCCACTTTTTTCCGGTATAATACAACAAAATCCGTTTTTTCTGTTCATCGTAAATACAGGCACATTCCTTCATGCCCTCCTGCAGACCTGCCGCTGTCTCAATCTCTCCAAGCTCAATCCGATACCCCAAATGCTTAATCTGAAAATCCTTTCTGGACACATACATCAGATTACCATCCGCTCCATAATACGCCAAGTCTCCAGTGCGGTAAATTCGTTCCGGAAAATCCGGATTGCAGGGATTTTGCACAAACACCTCCTTTGTTTTCTCAGGGCTTCCATAATATCCCAAAGCAAGAGAAGAACCGATAACACAAAGCTCTCCTATTTGATCTCCCTCCACAGGTTCATCTCTTTCATTCAACACCAAAATCTTCGTATTCTCACAGGGAATCCCAATGGGAAGAACCTCCTCGTCAGAAAACTCACGAAGAATTGGATAATAAGTGCAAGCAACTGTAGCTTCTGTAGGACCATATAAATTTACAAAATACGTATGAGGCAGACGGCTTCTCCAATAATTTAGCTGTTTACATGGCATAACCTCACCGCAAAACGTAACCAGACGAAGGCATTCCGGCACATGACTGGCCATCCCGTCCAAATTTGCCACCAGACACAAGGCAGAAGGCACCCAGGAAACTGCTGTAATTTTCTTTTCCATAAGATCACTCATCAATCTGTCCGGAGTACTGAAAAGAGAGGGAGATAAAAAAACGGTTTTGCAGCCGCAGATTATGGGCGCATAAACATCCTGTACAGACAGATCAAAATAAAGTTCCGCCTGATTTCCCAGGGCATCTCCCTGTTTCAATTCAAATTTTCCCGTAAACCACTCCACATAATCCATGGCTGCCTTGTGAGGAATTGCAACTCCTTTGGGAATCCCTGTGGAACCACTGGTAAAAAGAATATAAAGAGGATCTGTATCAATCCTTCTCTCCCCTCGTTTCAACAGTTCCAAATCTTGGTCTTCACTCACCAAATCCTCATAGAAAAAAACCGGTATAGCCGCCTTAAAACCTTCTGTTTTCTCCCTAAATGCCTCTGTCGTCACAATGGCACAAGGCTTTAAAATATCCAAAACCATACGCAGCCGCTCTTCTGGCATCTGAGTATCCGCTGGACAATAACTACATCCACAGGCAGTAATTCCAAAAAAAGCAGAAACCATAGCCACACTTTTTTTCATATAAACCAATACAGGCCCATGAGAAATTCCTTTTCGAAGGAAAGCAGTGCCGATTCCTTTGGCCCTCTCCCTCATTTCCGAAAAAGTAGCTGTCTCATTCCCATCTTCATACGCTTCCCCGTCTGGATACTGCTCTGCGGACCATTCCAGATAATCCAAAATACTGGCTACCATTCCATCCTCCTGCTATTCTGCAATCATATATTCAATCGCTTCCACCTTACCGTCCTTCAGATAAAAAGTCAGTTCAGTTTTGCCTTTTACATAGCGGTAAGCCTCATACTCCATCTTATAATCCTTCCCATAAGCCTTAATCATGTCATCACGAGAAGAACCAATCTTGATTCCTTCCTCTGTGGAAACCTGATCCGTCAGAAGATAGATGGAAGAAACACACTGTTTTTTGTTCACTGGATAAGTAGCAATCTCAAAATCAGCATATCGATGAACCGTGTCCTTTCCCTGATAAGCACAAGAATCCTGCTCAAACACATCTCCCTCTCCCAGCACAGCCAAAGCCGGAGCCACATCCTGATTCAGCTGAATCCGGGTCTCTTTCCACACAAAATCATAGGTCTCCTGCTTTTTCTCCTCGGTTGGCTTCCACCATGCTCCAAAAACCGTCTGAGGCAAAGCCATTGCCAACAAAACCGCCACCAGCATACCAATCCATTTGTTTTTTCTTTTCATTTTTTAACCTCTCCTTCTTTTTTAGTTCATCACCACTCAGAGGATGATACCATCTGAATCGCTACTGAAATTGTTTTAAAAAGCCGCAGGTTCTCAATTCTTCCTCTTGTTTTTCCTGCTGCTCATAATAAAACTCACATTTTTGTTTCCATACCTTTTGAAGCCCTTCATCTCCCCGATGGTCGGGAAGACCGATCTCCTTCTGAAACCGTTCACCCAAATACAAGGCGAGCTTTTCCGCTCCATACAGATTGAGATGAAGCCCTCCGTTATAGGTATCCTGACTGAAATCCAGCCCAATCTTTTCCTGATCCTCCAGACAATTTATATACAAAAGGCCATGGTCTTTTGCATACTCCTTAATCTGAACCTCATATTCCTCCGGCCATGCAGGATACTGGCTGGGAGATTTCATCAATATAAGAGTAATTCCCTTTTCCCTGCACAATCTTTCCATTCGGTTTAAATACTCCCAGGAGCTGTCAGGAAAACGATAATTTGCCTGACGGCGGGCTGCTGGGAAACCTTCTGCCGGCTTCACATCGCACCGCATATAATAACCATTATGAGAAACAAGATCTCTTTTCCAGTAATAAGTAAAATCATCCGCCTCTAACTCCTGCCACCGGGAATGGTAGCGAAGCAAAGGAAACATATATTCCAGCATATACTCTCCGTCCATCTTTGTCTCACAGATGGCGTTCCACTTGCTGGAAGACCATTTCATTCCTTCCATGGTCATTCGGTTGTAAGCTTCCCGGTCCTGCCCCTCCATTTTCATAGCCGCCACATGGAACAAAACTGCTTTTGGCGTCTCATAGCGAAGGGTATCCTCCAATAAATAGTAGGACTGAGCCGGAAGCTGATTGGCGCTTCCCCGAATATAAGAAGTAATCCCATATTCCTCCCACAAAGTAACCGGAGAAATATTCTCATACACCTCACAATCTCCCAAAATCAGCAGATCATGGGATGTAGTCTCCTTATAATATTCCCCGATAAAAGCCCCTTCGATTACCTGTCCCATATATTTGGGAACCAAAAGCCGCTGTAAACCGGCCAACACAACAATCACTGTCAAAGCCAGACCGATTGTCCTGATTTTCTGTTTCATTTTATTCAAGCTCCTTTTGGTCTATCCTTTAAAATTGATTGTATATAAAACTTTGTTTGTCATATCCCTGTCCATATACCCCAAGAATTACCACGGCAAGGAACAACCCAAACCAGACCAGAAACCGGACAAGTCCGCTTTTTCTCTCCATCCACAGCCGGACATCCTCTTTGCCCTGTATGGACCCAACCATACAAAACAGAGGAACCGACAGAAGAAGTACTGCACAATCTGCCAGCGTAATCCCCAGCAAAGCTGCACTTCCATCAAAAAGCCGCCCAACATCCCACACAAAAATCAAATCCCCAAACATCCGGATTGCCGTCAGGGGGGAGGCATAATATTCAAACATCTGCACCGCACTGACCATCATCAAAGTGCGGAGAACCATAAACCGATGATAAACCGGTGTGTTGGAAAAAGCATATTTTTTGTGGAACTTCCGGTAAAGAGGCGCAGCTTCCTGGGAAGCCAGCAAAATCACTCCGTTCACCATTCCCCAAATAACAAAATTCCAGGATGCCCCATGCCAGATTCCCGTCAAAAACCAGGTAATCAAACTGGCTATGTACATGGGCAGTTTGGAAGCTGCCTTCTTTCCCAAAACTTTTTCTCCAATCTTCCGGCTGCGGTTGGCAAATCGGCTGCCTGCCAGAGGATAAAACACATACTCCCGAAACCACTGCATCAGGCTCATATGCCATCTGCGCCAGTACTCTGCCAGACTTTCCGCTGAAAAAGGACGATCAAAGTTTTCCGGAAGCTCCACTCCGAAAAGCTCCCCACAGCCAATGGCAATATCAATGCCCCCTGTAAAATCCCCGTACAGCTGCAGCGTATAGGCAAGCATTCCTACCAGAACATAGATTCCACCCAGCTCTTCCGGATTTTGGCCTATGGCCATCACAACCGGCGCCACCCGGTCCGCCACTACAAGCTTCTTGAAAAAGCCCCACAACATCCGTTCCATTCCCCTGCAGACCTGCTGTCTGGACCAGGGATGATTTGCAAACAAAGTTTCTTTCAGCTTATCAAAACGGCTGACTGGTCCCTGAACCACCTGGGGAAAAAAGGATAAAAACAAAAGAATCTGGAAAGGATTTCTCCAAGCCTTATACTTTCCATGGTAAATATCCAGAATATATCCCAAAGCCTGAAGGGTATAATAGGAAATGCCCAAAGGCAAAGCCCAGGTAACAAAGCCCAATTCCCCTTCCCTTCCAAAAAAATGCAGCCACTGGTTTACATTCCAGATTGCAAAGTTTGTGTACTTTACCACAATCAAAATTCCAAGATTCACAAAAAGCCCCAACTGCAAAACACGCTTCTGACGTTTCTTGATTCCAGCCCGAAACGCCTTTTTCTCTTCCCCTTTTAGTCCCTGTTTCTTCATCTCTTCTGTTCCGGCCGTATGAATTTTTTCAATCCAAAGAGCCAGACCATAAACGGAAATACAGGTAATCAGCAAAAAAACAAAATATTTTACCCCGGAAGCCAGATAAAACAAAAGACTTCCTGCCAAGAGAATCATCCATCTAAATCTTCCAGGCAAAACATAATATACCAGCACAAAAACTGCCAGAAAAGCAAGAAACTCATAAGATACGAATGTCATCTCAATCGTCCTCTTCCAGTTCCTTAATTAAAGCATAAACAGCTTCAGCAGAATTAAAATTCTCTGGTACAATCCTCTCTGCAGGAATTGCCACTCCAAACTGTTCACGAATCTCTGTGATCAGCATAACCAGATCAAAAGAAGTCCAAATTCCCTCATCAATCAACCCCGTGCAGGCAGCATAATCCACATCTGGATTAATCTCCTCCATAATTTCAATTAACTCTTCCATAATTCTCCCCTTTTACCTTGTATTTTCTTAACCTACCCATTTTATTTTCCTCCTGCTTTCATCTTTTCTATATCTAGTATAATCAAATTTTCCTATCCCGTCAACATATCCCCCTAAATCCAACTGTATGGATACCTTCACAAGACACTACGGAGTGGGAGGATACAGACTATGGTCAAATGTGTGAGACCCGCTCTTTGAAATTTCGTCATCTGTCAGCAGACAAAAATCCCCACCCAGCCGTCTGGGACATGGGTCAAAATGATACCAGCTGCCATCCACCTTCACCAGATTCCAGTAATGGTTATTATCAGTGGACCGAATCACCTCAATGGTTTCCATCCCTGCCCGATTCAAAAGCTCTGCAGAAGTGGCAAAATAAGTATAACAATCCCCATGACGCTTTCTCATACCGTCATAAGCTCCTCCAACCCAATCGCCCACAGGAGAAAAACCACTGTACCTTAAATTCCCCTTCACCCAATTATAAATGGCCACCGCCTTCTCTCTCTGGCCCATTCCCTCATGGATGATTCCCGCCAGAATCCCATCTGCCATGGTATCCACTGACTTGTGAAAATCCGATTTTTCCCAATCGGAAGGAATCAAAAGAGGCTGCTTATAAGGCCACTCCACAATCCCTGCTCCCGAACTGTCAAAATGATAGGTCTTTCCTTCAATCTCCCTGCTTTCCTCCCGAATCATGGAGCCATCCTCTTCCAGAAAATAATAAGCTCCATCCACCTGAATCAAGCCGGTTTCCATATAACCATCCCCATCAAAATGGTACCATTTTCCATCCACTTCTTTCCAGTCAGAAACCACGTACCCCTTTCCTGGTTCCTGATAAAACCAACCCTTCTCATCCTGCATCCATCTTTCCACTCCCGGCCCATCGTCCTCCGGCCGCATCTTTCTCACACTTAAATCCACTCCCACAACACCAGGATCCTGACTGTCACTTACGCCTCCCTCGTTGGCAAAAGCCGTCATAGCAAAAACCAGACAAAAAACACAACCGGTTACAAGACCTTTCCCTCTCATCTACATCAACTTCCTTTCCTTTAAAATCCAATTACTTACCTCCCTAAAGTTACCTCTTCAAAATCAATGAAGTCCTCCTTATTATACCTTATTCCACTAAAATATGGAAGTCCCTATGATTTCTTGTTTTAAGTTGTTTTTTTTCCGAATATAGTTTATATTAAATAAAAAGAGGTTGGGGTCAAAAAATCTTTTGGCCCTGGTATCATAAAATAATTTCGGAGGATGCCAAATGAAAACGCATAAGCCCATGACCAGTCTAATTCTGGTATTTTTTCTGATCTGTTCCTTGTCCCTTAGCGGCTGCTCCAAAAAAAACGAGGAACTCACTCCCACTACAGCCGCCCCCTATATAGAAAATGTCGCCCACAGTTACGAACACTTCGAAGAAGACCAGATAAAATCTCAAAGACAATTTGACCAGGACATGGAAGAACTCTTCCAAAATGAAATCAGCGGAAGACTTCTGGATATGCATTTTATGCTCAAGGACCCCTCTGCCTTTGGTATTACCGAGGCACAAAGTCTGTTTGGCCACATAAGCCTGGAAGATATGGCCATAGCAAAAGAAGAGCAGCAAAATCTGAAAAAATCTCTGGACAGCTATGATCCAATGCTTCTCACTGAAGAACAAAGGCTCACCATGCGTATTCTTCAAAGCTTTTTAAAAACAGAAGAAAAAAGCTATGGTTTGGAATTGTACAGTCAGCCAATCTCTGTAACCATCGGCGTACAGGCTCAGCTCCCCATTCTCTTGTCCGAATACATTTTTTACAAAAAAGAAGATGTAGACGACTATTTAAAACTTTTGGAAAACATAGATGAATACTACAAAGAACTGGTAGACTTCCAGAGAAAAAAAGCAGAAGCCGGATTGATGATGAGTGACAATACCCTTGACCATGTAATCGAATCTTGTGAAAGCTATCTGCTGACCGATGACAATAACTTTATGGTTGACACCTTCAATAATCGTCTGGACACACTTCCTGATTTGACGGAAGAAGAAAAAAACGCCTATCGCCAGCAAAATCTGGATATGCTGAAAAACCATTTTGTTCCTGCCTATCAGCTTCTTATTGACGGCCTGAATGAACTTCGCGGCACAGGTATCAATGACAAAGGATTGTGCGGTTATCCAAAAGGAAAGGAATACTACGAATATTTGGTTTACTCTGCCACAGGAAGTTCCTATGCTTCCATAGAAGATTTGCTGAAAGATATGGAACTTATGATGAACAAACAGCTGGGAACCACTTCCCTTCTTCTCCGTTTTCATCCGGAATTAATCGATCAGCTGGATACCTTTTCCTACCGTCAGACCGAACCAGGAGATATAATGGAAGAGTTGAAAACCTTATCGCTGGAAGAATTTCCATCCCTTCCAGAATGCAGTTACACCTTAAAGACCGTTCCCAAATCTTTAGAATCGTCTTTAAGCCCTGCCTTTTACCTGGTTTCCCCCATTGACGATTACCAGAACAATGTGATTTTTATTAATCAGAATCCAAGGTTTTCCAACAATGAACTGTACAACACAATCGCCCACGAAGGCTATCCTGGTCACTTATACCAAAATGTATACTTCCATACCCACTGTAATTCCAACATCCGCAACCTCCTTTCCTTTAAAGGCTACAGCGAAGGGTGGGCAACTTATGTGGAACATCTCTCCTACACAATGGACAATGGATTGTCGCCAGAAATGGGAGAACTCCTTGCCGCCAACTCCATGGCCTCCCTTGGACTCCACGCCTGTCTGGATGTATATATCAACTACATGGGATGGAACAAAGACCAGGTTCGGGAATATCTTATGAAATACTATGAAGATCCTGGAGAACTGACTGATGCTATGTACAATGCCATGATTGAAAATCCCTCCAACTATCTTTCCTACTATGTAGGCTGTATGGAATTTCTCAACATGAGAGAAACAGCCGAAAAAGAACTGGGTGAAAAATTCGATCCAAAAGCCTTCCATACGTTCCTCCTGAACATAGGAGACGCCCCTTTTGACGTCATTCAGGCATACTTTACTACCTGGCTTTCTAACCAGAAATCCTAAGTCAGATGGCCTAAGTCAGATACACCGCAGCAAGCCTGACCATATATCCAATTTGCAACGCAGCAAACCACAGCCGCCATATAATCGTAACAAGTATGGCTGTCTGGCTTACTGCGGGGCGGGTAATAAAAAATGGGAATCTGAAAACAGATTCCCATTTTTTTATTTACCCGCGTCTACCATAGACAAATTCTCGGCCACTGTCTCTCCGTTCACCTGAATCGTCATATAAACCACATTCATATTCTCCAAAAACGTATTGGCTACAGCCTGAAGAAGCATGTTATTCCCCTTATCCGGGAATTTACTTAAATTCAAAACACCATACTCTTTGGTGCTGCCTCCCTGGCCAGGTCCTGCCTCCCCGCTGCTGGGTGATCCCTCTGCCTCAAAACTCACAAGCTCCGTTCCCTCTTCCAGCACGCCGTACTGAATCAACAGCTGTACCAGCACCTCCGGAGTCAGTTCTTCCACAGCATCCATAGTTCCTTCCAGCTTCGATCCATCCTCACTTACACTGTAAATGGAAACCACATCCAGCTCTGGCGCATTGGCGTCGGGAAGCTTCTCATCCACCTGCTGCATCTTCTTCTCCTCTTCAGCCAACTGCTTCTGAGGCGTAGGGGTACAAGCCGCCAAAGAACAAGTCATCATCACACCAACCACACAAAGAGCTGGCCGGATTTTACCTGCAATCATTTTCTTCATAATCAAAATTGCCTCCTTATTCATCCTCCTGAAATCTCCGAAACCACCGATCCAGTTTAGTCAGTGATTTCACCAGCGCTCCTGTCTCCTCTTTTGTAAGATCCTCCAAAATCTCGTCAATCATATGACGATGAAAATCCTCATGATGCTGGTATGCACGCTTTCCCTTTTCTGACAAAGAAATATATACAACCCTGCGATCTTCCTTCCCCCGCTCCCGGTGTACATACCCTTTTTTAACCAGACTGTTCATGGCAATGGTCAGTGTACCCACTGTCACAGAAAGCGCTTTGGCGATAGCAGACATATTCTTCGGCTTCCCAAGTCCAACAGCCTGAATTACATGCATGTCATTGTTGGTAATATCGCGGTATTCCGAAGTGATGATCGCCCTTTCTTCCAGATCCATCACGTCTCGAAACAGATTGACCAATATGCTGTTCAGCGTCTCATAAGTATCCACAGATCTCCCTCACTCTTTCGGAAGACAAAAGCTTCCCAATGATTATACATGATTTTACCCAGTCAGGCAACCTGCAATTCCTTAGAAAATTCTTACAAGGTTGTGTCTATTTTGTGAAAAAAATTCTTTTTATATTGGTTTACTGAAAAAAACACTCGCCCCTATGCCTGCAGCAGTGGCAATCAGCGCTCCTGGCAGCACATAGCGGGTCTTGGTAACATGTATGGAACCAAAATATATACTAACACAATAAAATACCGTTTCCGTAGAACTCATCATAACCGATGCCGCCATGCCAAGATAAGAATCCGGGCCATAGCTTTTAAAAATATCCAGGGCCAATCCTGTAGCAGCCGAATTTGAGATTAGACGCACCAAAGTCAAGGGAATCAGCTGCGTCGGCAAATGAAGCCACTGGGCCGGACCAGAAAGACAATCACAGACTGCCTCCAAAAGCCCAGAAGCCCGAATCACTCCCACAGCCGTTAAAAGTCCTGCCAACGTAGGAAGAAGCTCTGCTGCCGTCTTTGCTCCATCCTTTGCCCCTGCCAAAAAATCATCAAATACCGGACGTTTTGACAATACACCAAACCCCACAATATAACTGATTACCAGTGGCACTAATATTCGGGATATCCACGAAATCATTTTCCTGCCACCACCTTCCAAAGCCGAACCAACTTACAGAAAATCACAGCAGCCAAAGTAGAAAAGCCTGTGGCAATCAACGCCGGACCTAAAATTGCCGCAGGATTTTCGGAACCATACTGGCTGCGATACGCAATCATACTGACCGGCACAAGTTGTAGGGAAGAAATATTGATTATCAGAAATGTACACATAGCATCACTGGCTCTGTTCTGCCTTGTCTCCTGACCAAGAAGCTTCATAGCCAAAAGTCCTGCTGGCGTAGCCGCCATGCCAAGCCCCAGCATATTGGCCACCATATTCACTGCAATCGGCACACGGGCCGGATGATCTTTCTCCAGCTCAGGAAACAAAAAAGATAAAATAGGACTCATCTTTTCTGCCAGCCATTCAATCAATCCTGCCCGATTTCCAATTTCCAGAATCCCGCACCAGAAAGACATAATTCCTGCCATAGTCAGACACAGTTTCACCGCATCCCCAGCAGAATCCAAAATACTCTGTGTCACCAAATCCAGAGTATTGTTGGCTGCCCCCCACATAATTCCTGCCAGAATCATAAAGCTCCACAGATAATTCAACATGTTTCATGCTCTCTTTGCACTCTTTTGTTTTAATCTATGGACAGGATTCCAAAAATATGATGAAATTCTCCGAAGTTCTACCTGACCAGAAATAAAGCTTATCGTCTGCTTCATTTCTGGCCAGATGAAAATACTAAGCCTCTGATGGCAATCCCATCAGGTCATAAATTACATGCTCCACTGTCTCTATTTTGTCTGCACGGTAAGCGTTGCTTCCGCAAAACAGCAATGCATGATCCAAATCTCCCTCTGCTGCATTGGACAATGCCTTTGTGATACAATAGGGAATGTTTTTCGGATCACAGTGTTCCAGACATTGATAACAATGTTCAATCTTTGCCTTATGGTCTGCCACATAATCCAGAAAACGATTCCGAATTGCCCTTCCTGGCATTCCCACCGGACTTTTCGTTATGACAATATCTTCTTTTTTTGCATCAATATAAGTTTGCTTATAAGACATGGGAGCATCACATTCTTCCGTTGTCACAAACCGGGTAGCCACCTGCACCCCATCCGCACCCAAATCAAAAGCATGTTCCACATCCTGACGGGTGTAGATTCCCCCGGCAAGAACCACAGGAATTGATTTATCATACTTTTCTTCATACTGCTTTACTACTTTTAAAATCCCCCGGACTTCCTCATCATAAGCCGTTGCATCATAGGTTTCTGGCACATTGTCCGTGTCTGCCCTATATTCGGAAAGCTGTTCCCTGGAAAATCCCAAATGTCCCCCGGCAAGAGGTCCCTCAATCACCACCAAATCCGGAGCTTTTTTATACTTTCTATCCCACATTTTGCAGATTACCATGGCTGATTTCGCCGTGGAAACAATAGGAGCCAGCTTTGTCCGCACCGTCTCACCAGCAATACGCTTTGCCTCTTCCAGATACCCTGGCAAATCCACTGGAAGTCCGGCTCCGGATATAATCAAATCCGCCCCTGCTTTAACCGCTTCCTTCACATACTGGGCATAATTTTTCGTAGCCACCATAATATTAAAACCTATGATTCCATCAGGAGCAATGGCCCTTGCCTTTTCAAACTCAGTTCCTATGGCACGCATATTAGCTCCCATGGGATCTTTTAAAAAGTCCGGATCCCGGAACCCAATCTGCGCCGTAGAAATAATCCCGATACCACCTGCTTTTGCCACAGCCCCTGCCAGAGAAGAAAGGCTGATGCCCACTCCCATACCACCTTGTATGACAGGATACTTTGCAATCAAATCTCCAATCACCAACGGACTGATTTTTCTCACGCCTGTCTCCCCCTTCTATATCTATTAAATTTCAATCACATAACCCGGAACCGTTTATAACGCTGCTCCACGATTTCATCCTCTGTCATCACATCATATTTCAACAAAAATTCTTCCATTTTTCCTTTCAGAATAGCTGACAGAACAGGCAAAGTATCTGAATTTGCTGGTTCCTCCTCTGGAATAATCTGTTCAATAAATCCTTGCTCATACAAATCTACAGCCGTAATCTTCATTACCCGCGCTGCATCTGGCGCCTTTTTGCTGTCCTTCCACAAAATAGAAGCAAATCCCTCTGGCGACAAAATGGAATAAATCGCATTTTCCATCATCCACACTTCATTGGCAACTGCAAGGGCCAAAGCGCCCCCACTGCCGCCTTCTCCAATTACAATGGAAAGCACCGGAACCTTCAAAGAAGCCATCTCAAACAGATTTCGTGCAATGGCCTCACCCTGTCCCCGCTCCTCCGCCTCCAGACCGCAAAAAGCCCCTGGAGTATCTACCAGACAAATAACAGGCCGCCCAAAAGTTTCTGCCTGCTTCATCAAACGCAAAGCCTTTCGGTATCCTTCCGGAGAAGGCATACCAAAGTTACACTTAATATTTTCTTTAGTATTTTTGCCCTTCTGCTGTCCGATTACCGTCACTGGTCTGCCATGGAACGATGCAATTCCGCCAATAATCGCTCCGTCGTCGCCAAAATACCGGTCCCCATGAAACTCCACAAATTCATCAAAAACAGCATTTATATAATCTGCTGCCGTAAGACGCCCTGCAGCACGGGATAACTGAACCATATCCCAGGCAGTCTTTTCTTCCGGAACAGAATTTTCTTTCTTCTTACTGTTCCTTTTATTCCTTCCAAAATCAAACAAACTGGAAGACATCAAAGGTTCTCTGACAATCCCTGCGGCCTCTTCCACATTATCCGGAATAACATAACCATTTTCCTCCCCTTTTCCGTGAAGGCGAAGAATCTGGCTTAATACTTCTTTCTGGTCTTTCCGTTCCACAATCTTATCTACAAATCCATGTTCCAGCAAAAACTCCGCACGCTGAAAACCTTCCGGCAGCTTTTGCCGAATGGTCTGCTCAATTACCCGCGGCCCTGCAAACCCAATCAAAGCATTTGGCTCTGCCAGAATAATATCTCCAAGCATGGCAAAACTGGCAGTCACTCCTCCGGTAGTGGGATCCGTCAGCACACTTATAAACAACTGACCTGCCTCATGATGTTTCTTTAAAGCAGCCGAAGTCTTTGCCATCTGCATCAGAGACACAATTCCTTCCTGCATACGCGCCCCGCCGGAACAGGCAAAAAGAATTACCGGCAGCTTTTCGGATGTGGCACGCTCTACCATCTGGGTGACTTTTTCCCCCACAATATGTCCCATACTGCTCATAAGAAACCTTGCGTCACAGACTCCGAAAGCTGTATCCTGACCACCAATCTTTCCTTTTCCTGTAACAATAGCCTCGTTTAAGTTCGTCCGCTCTTTGGCAGCCTGAACTTTCCTTTCATATCCCGGAAAATTCAGAGGATTGGTAAATTCCATGTTTCCGTTCCACTCTTCAAAAGTGCCTTCATCTATCAGCATTTCAATTCGCCGAAATGCATGAACCCGGAAATATCCTCCACACTTAGGGCAGACATAAAAATTATTTTTCACGTCCTCCACATAAATTGGCTGACCGCACTTGTTGCACTTGCGCCAAAGACCTTGTGGTATATTTGGCTCTTCCTCTTTTCTCTGGGACCGGTATTTGGTATCAATCACGGTATATGTCTTTTTAAACATATTTTTAAGCATAACTGGTCATCCTTTTCTCAACTGTTGCCGAATTGTTATTTACAATATTCCGGAAAATAAGTCTGGATAAAATGTGTGTCTGTATCTCCGTCCTCATAGGCTGGATGGCAGAGAATTTCAAACTGGAAATCCAGGTTCGTGTCAATTCCCTCAATAATCAGCTCCCCTAAAGCGCTTCTCATCTTTGCAATAGCCTCATCCCGGTCCTTCCCATGGACAATTAGCTTCATAAGCATGGAATCATAGTTGGCAGGAACTTTATAATCATTATAAATGTGTGTATCTACCCGGATTCCATTGCCTCCCGGCACATGCACATTGGTAATCTTTCCCGGACAAGGCATAAAATTCCGGACAGGATTTTCTGCATTGATTCTGCATTCAATGGCATGTCCCTGAATTTGAATCTCACTTTGAGACACACTTAACGGCTCCCCTGCTGCCACCCGAATCTGTTCTTTGATCAAATCCAATCCACTGACCAACTCAGTTACCGGATGCTCCACCTGAATCCGGGTGTTCATTTCCATAAAATAAAAATTCTTATCCTTATCCAGCAAAAATTCAATGGTACCTGCATTTTCATATCCCACTGCCTTTGCCGCACGGACTGCCGTCTCACCCATTTTTGTTCTTAATTCACTGGAAATGGCCACAGACGGCGATTCTTCCAGAACCTTCTGATGACGCCGCTGAATGGAACAATCTCTCTCTCCAAGATGAACCACATTGCCATATTTATCCGCCATAATCTGAAACTCAATATGCCGAGGCTTTTCAATATACTTTTCCAGATACATGGTGTCATCCGAAAAACCCTTGATGGACTCCATCTGTGCATTCTGGAAATTTCCCTCAAAATCCTCTTCGCCGTAAGAAATCCGCATTCCCTTTCCGCCACCTCCAGAGGAAGCCTTAATCATAACCGGAAAACCGATTTTCTTTGCAAGGACAAGAGCTTCTTCTGCCTTATGCACGGGTTCCTTTCCACCGGGAACCACTGGCACTCCTGCTTCCATCATCGTCTTACGCGCCTCTGATTTATTTCCCATCCGGTTGATAATAGAAGCGGACGGCCCAATAAAAGCAATTTTACACTTTTCACAAAGGTCTGCAAACCGTGCATTTTCCGACAAAAATCCAAATCCAGGATGAATGGCCTCAGCCTTCATGGCAACCGTTGCCGCTAAAATACGTTCCATATTTAAATAACTCTGTCCCGACGGGGCAGGACCAATGCAGATAGCTTCATCTGCCAGAAGCGTATGCAGACTGTCCCGGTCTGCCTCGGAATAGACTGCTACTGTCTTAATTCCCATTTCCCGGCATGCACGGATAATTCTCACCGCGATTTCGCCGCGGTTTGCGATCAGTATTTTTTCAAACATAGATCCACCTCGTGTTTAACCAATCATAAATGTCAGTTCTGCCAAAACAGCCACTTTGCCCTCATTATTGGTAGCAACCGCCTTACCGATTCCCACTGGACCCTTTTGCTTGATAATCTCACATTCCAGCTTCAGACGCTCTCCAGGAACCACCTTCTGTTTGAATTTAGCATTGTTGATGGCGCCAAAATAAGCAGTTTTTCCTTTATTCTCCTCCACACTTAAAATGGCAACCGCCCCAACCTGAGCCAGGGCCTCCACCATCAGCACTCCCGGCATAACCGGTTCCTGGGGAAAATGTCCTGCAAACTGTGGTTCATTGTAGGTAATCGACTTATATCCAACTGCACGGACACCCGGTTCCAGCTCTTCAATCGTATCAATCAGCAAAAACGGATGTCTGTGAGGAATAATTTCCTGAATTTCTTTGATTCCCAACTTCATAATTTCCTCTTTCCTGACGCTTCTGCCACGTCATCCAGACAAATTTGAAAATGTATTCTTATTTAAATTCACGCTTTCTACAAGCACAAAACACACCAAATTCTTCAATTAACGAATGCGGAACAACGGCTGTCCGTACTCTACTACATTTTCATTCTCCACAAGAATGGCCTCCACAATGCCGTCGTACTCACTCTCAATTTCATTCATCAGCTTCATGGCCTCAATAATACCAAGAACCTGACCTTTTTTCACGGTATCCCCAACACGGACAAAGGGATCTGCATCTGGTGAAGATGCACAGTAGAACGTTCCCACTAAAGGCGATGTAATCACCTTATCGGAGCCAATGTCCAATTTGTCTTCCTTTTGAGCTTCCTCTGCCTTTTCCTCAACAGCCGGAGCAGAAAAAAGTCCTTTCCCTGCCAGTCCGGAAAGTCCTGTATCTCCTGTGGGAACTGCCACAGCCATAGGACTGACCACTGGCGCTGCCGGCTGAGAAATCACTACAGGAGCCACTGGAGCCTGAGACACATTCTTCTTCTTTTTCTTCTTCAGAACCAGCTTCTGATCCCCTTCTTCATACTCAAAACTAGTCAGACCATTATCCGAAACTGCCTGAATTAATCTTACAATATCATCAATCGTCATCTTTTCTCTCCTCCTTAGTCCCGGAATGTCTTCACCAGCAAGGTGGCATTATGACCGCCAAATCCTAAAGAATTGCTGATTGCACAATTTACTTCCATGGCCACACCGTCACCCTTTGTATAATCCAGATCACATTCCGGATCATCCACGGTAAGTCCAGCTGTAGCATGAACAAATCCTTCTTCAATGGACTTCACACAGGCAATAAATTCTACCCCGCCGGCTGCCCCAAGGAGATGGCCAATCATTGATTTTGTAGAATTGATTTTTACCTTTTTTGCATGTTCTCCAAAAGTCAGTTTAATGGCTTTTGTCTCAAAAAGATCATTGTGATGGGTGCTGGTTCCATGGGCATTGATATAATCCACGTCTTCTGGTTTCATTCCCGCATCTTTAATGGCAGTCTCCATAGCTTTCGCTGCGCCGCTGCCATCCTCTGCAGGAGAAGTAATATGAAAAGCATCGCAGGTAGCTCCATAACCGGCTAACTCTGCATAAATCTTTGCCCCTCTTGCTTTGGCATGTTCCAAAGACTCCAGAACAACAATTCCAGCTCCCTCACCCATGACAAATCCATTTCTCTCCTTGTCAAAAGGTATAGATGCCCGCATGGGATCTTCTGTGGTGTTCAAAGCAGTAAGAGCTGTAAATCCAGCCACTCCAATAGGCGTAATGCTAGCTTCAGAGCCACCTGCAACCATCACATCTGCCTCCCCGTACTGAATAGAACGAAATGCCTCCCCAATGCTGTGAGTTCCTGTAGCACAGGCTGTCACCACATTGATACATTTTCCCTTTAAGCCGTATTGAATGGCCACATTTCCTGCTGCCATATTGGAGATCATCAAAGGAACCAGAAGAGGATTCACTCTGCCAGGACCCTTTTCCAGAAGCTTTTTATACTCCCGCTCAATGGACTGAAGACTTCCGATTCCTGACCCTACACTGACACCAACCCGGAATGGATCTTCCTTTTCCATATCAATTCCCGCATCCTCCAAAGCTTCTTTGGCAGCGCTTACTGCAAACTGACAGAACAGCTCCATCCGTTTGGCCGTTTTAGGGTCCATGGCTTTTTTAGGATCATAATCCTTTACCTGAGCCGCCAGATTTGCCTTATAATCAGCTGTATCAAAATAAGTGATCGGACCAATCCCAACCTTCTTTTCCTTTAAACTATTCCAAAATTCCTCCACGCTGTTTCCAATTGGAGTAATAGCTCCCAGTCCAGTTACAACAACTCTTCTGCTCATAATTCACTCTCCTTACTACATTGCCATTCCGCCATCTACACAGATCACCTGACCTGTAATATATTTCGCTGCGTCCGATGCCAGAAATGCCACCGTATCCGCAATATCCGCTGCAGTTCCAAAATGTTTCATAGGAATCTGCTCCACCACCGCTTCCTTCACCGTATCCGGCAGTACCTGCGTCATCTCTGTATCAATGAATCCAGGGGCCACTGCATTGGAAGTAATTCCTCTGCTGGCAAACTCTCTTGCCACAGACTTGGTAATTCCGATTACCCCTGCCTTGGAAGCGCTGTAATTCACCTGTCCTGCATTTCCCATAATGCCGGAAACAGAAGAAATGTTGATGATTCTTCCCGATTTCTGCTTTAACATCTGTCTTGCCACATGGCGGATACAATTAAAAGCTCCCTTAAGGTTGGTATTCAAAACCGCATCAAAATCCTCTTCGCTCATTTTCATCAGCAAATTATCTCTTGTAATGCCTGCATTATTCACAAGAATATCCACCCGGCCATACTGTTTGATTACATAGGAAATCAGCTCTGACGCCTTCTCAAAATCCGACACATTACACTGAATGGACTCTGCTTTTCCCCCAGCCGCCTCAATCTCTTTTACCACTTCCTCGGCTCTCGCCCCGGAACCATTATAATTGACAATCACGATTGCACCCTTTGACGCCAATGTAACCGCAATCTCCCGGCCAATTCCCCGGCTTGCGCCAGTTACAACTGCAACTTTACCTGTCAGCATTCTATCCCGTCCTCTCTTTATCTACAAAAACTCTTTTACTGCTTTTTCAATATCCTCAAGCTTTTCTATATTCAAAACCTTCACGGTCCGATTAATCTTCTTCATAAATCCTGCCAGGGTTTTCCCCGGTCCGATTTCCACAAAAGTATCCACTCCGTCTGCCAGAAGCATCTCCATACTCTGCTGCCAGCGAACCGAAGAAGAAACCTGTTTCACCAAAAGAGGCTTCACACAGTCTGCCTCCTTCACATAATCTGCAGTCACATTTGCCACATACGGGACAACCGGAGTATGTACCTCCACCTGTTCAAGTACCTTTTCCAACTTCTCTCCGGCACCCAAAAGCATTCCGGAATGGAATGGCCCGCTGACCTTTAAAGGCACTGTCCGTTTGGCTCCGGCCTCTTTTAGTTTCTCACAGGCCAGCTCCACTGCTGCTGTTTTTCCCGAAATTACAATCTGACCCGGACAGTTATAATTGGCAATCTGCACATCTTCCAAATCTGCCAGCACATTCTCAATAGCCGCCGCATCCAGTCCCAAAACCGCTGCCATGGCCCCTTGTCCCACAGGAACTTCCTCCTGCATGAAAATCCCCCTCTGCCGCACGGTGGCGATGGCATCTGCCGCACTCATCACACCTGCCGCATAGAGGGCGCAATACTCACCTAAGCTTAATCCGGCTGTTACATCCGGTTTTATTCCCTTTTCCTCCAGCACCTTTGTCATGGCAATGCTGGTTGTCACCATGGCCGCCTGAGTATATTCCGTTATATCCAGCCGGTCATTTTCCGTAAAACACAATTCTGGAACCGAAAACCCCAGCAAATTACTTGCCAGGTCAAATACCTGCTTTCCAATCTCGGTCTGCTCATAAAAATCTTTACCCATACCGCACACCTGAGCGCCTTGCCCTGGGTAAATAAATGCAATCTTACTCATGGATTGTACTCCTCTTCTTTCTTTGGCGGCAGTTTTATTCACAACAAAACTGCCGCCTATGCTTATACAGCCGTTCCTACCCTTTATGGCTGTCCTTTTGTTTCATCATTCACTGAGGTTTTCTGTCCAGACTTTCCTATTTTGCTGACGCTGGCTTACCTAAAATCATAATTATCTTTTTCCAAGCAATGTCTCTGCTTGCGCCATCATTTCCTCAATCATTTCCTTACAGGTCTGTTCCTTGCTTACCATACCTGCAATCTGCCCTGCCATAATGGTTCCGTTTACCACATCGCCTTCCTGGACTGCCTTGCGCAGAGCGCCTAACGTCAGGTACTCCAGCTCCTCAAAACTTTTTCCCTCATTTTCCAGCTTCACATACTCCCGCGTCATCTGATTGCGCAGGCAACGCACCGGATGTCCATGGCTTCTGCCGGTTACAGATGAATCAATATCTTTTGCCTTTAAAACCCGGTCTTTATAGTTCTGATGAACCACACACTCTTTTGCCACCAGAAAACGGGTTCCCATCTGAACTGCCTCTGCTCCCAGCATAAATGCAGCCGCAATCCCTCTGCCGTCCCCAATGCCGCCAGCTGCAATCACCGGAATTGATACAGCATCTGCCACCTGAGGCACCAAGGTCATAGTAGTAGTCTCTCCGATATGTCCGCCAGACTCGGTTCCCTCGGCAACTACTGCATCTGCGCCGTATTTCTCCATACGTTTTGCCAAAGCAACCGAAGCTACCACCGGAATCACGCGGATTCCTGCCTCTTTCCACATATCCATATATTTTTCCGGATTCCCAGCGCCAGTCGTCACTACCTTGACGCCTTCCTCCACAACTACCTTAGCCACATCATCCGCATGAGGACTCATAAGCATTACATTCACGCCAAAAGGCTTGTCCGTCACTTCTTTTACCTTCCGGATATAATCACGGATCACTTCTCCCGGCGCATTGGCTCCGCCAATTAACCCTAAGCCGCCTGCCTGTGAAACAGCTGCTGCCAGATGATTCTCCGCCACCCAGGCCATACCGCCCTGAATAATCGGATATTCAATTCCCAACAGTTCTGTAATTCTTGTTTTCATATTTTCCTCTTCCCTGACACACACTTGCTGCGTTTGTTCCAAACTTGTCTCAATTCACAGTCCTGAAATTTCTTAATATTCAATAAGAAGGTGCAGGGCATTACGCCTCTACACCTTTATCTTTCAGGTAATTCATTACATCCCCAACGGTCAGCAGATTCTGCAGATCTTCCGATGGAATCTCAATGGAATACTCATCTTCAAGAGCCATAACCAGCTCAAACAAATCCAGGGAATCTGCTCCCAAATCCTCTTTAAAGGAAGAAGACTCAGTAACGATCTCCTCCTCCACACTCAACTGCTCCGCGATGATTTCTTTCATTCTCTCTAACATGATCTCATTCTCCTTTTTCTTTTAATATGTTTTCCAGGCAATATCGCCCCTCCCTATTATATTGGGAATTTACATTTTTTTCTATATAAATTTTCTTTATTTTTATGGAAAAAAGAAAATTTACCATTCCAGTAAAGTTGCTCCCCAAGTTAAGCCTGCCCCAAAACCAGACATTACGATTTTATCCCCCTTATTCAGCTTCCCTGTCCGGTTCATCTCATCCAAAAGAATCGGAACTGTCGCCGCAGAAGTATTGCCGTAAAACTCCATATTCATGGGAAATTTATCCATAGGCTGTTTCAGTCGTTTGGCCACAGATTCCACAATCCGGTAATTGGCCTGATGAAGGACAAAATACTTTACTTCATCGATACTTACCCCTGACTCCTCCAACACCTGATGAATGCAGGCAGGGACTGTCTTTACTGCAAATTTAAACACTTCCTGTCCGTCCATCGTAATAAACCCAGGTTCTGTGGTAATTCCGTTTATAAAATTTCCTCCTGTGCGGGACACACAAGACAAAACATTCCATTTAGCACCATCTGATTTCATCACTGTATGAATCATTCCCGTATCCTCTGCCCGGACAACCGCTGCTCCGGCCCCGTCTCCAAACAGCACACAGGTACTTCGATCTTTCCAGTCAACCAGCTTACTGATGCAATCTGCTCCAATTACCAGCCCGGTCTGGTAAATTCCTGCCTGGATAAATGCCTGCATTGTACTTAACGCAAACAAAAAACCAGAACAGGCAGCACTTACATCAAATCCACATGCATTTACAGCTCCGATTGCCTCCTGTACCTCACAGGCTCCGCTGGGAAAACAATGATCCGGAGAAGTAGTTCCCATAAGAATCAAATCCAACTCTTTTGCATCCATTCCCGCATTCTCAAGAGCTTTTCTTGCGGCTTCGGCTGCCATATGGCTGGTTCCTTCCTCCCTTACGACCCGCCTTTGCCGGATGCCGGTTCTTCCTGCAATCCACTCATCGCTGGTATCTACAATCTTTGCCAGATCCTCATTGGTTACTACCTGCGCCGGCACATAAGAGCCGGTCCCAATTATTCTGCTTGTCATGATCTGTATACCCTGTCTTTAATTATTTGTCTGTTCCAATTCAGATTCCATATGAAATGAAAATTCGATCCTTCTTGTTAAATATATCTGACCAAAAAACATCTCTTATCTGAACCATAACATTTACTTCTTCAAATACCTCTCCTGAAAATCATTCTTAAATTTAGTTTTATTCTCAAATGTTTTGAGTCTCAAAGTATTTAATTTTATTCTATAAAATTATACCTGATTTGTCAAGCTTTATTTCTCGACAAATCAAGTAAAATATCATATCTTCCATTGTATCAAAAATTAAAAACAATAAAGTAAATTCCAGTCAAAAATCACCCAAATAACTCTGTAGACAGATATCGGTCTCCTGTATCCGGAAGCAATACCACAATGTTCTTTCCACGGTTCTCCTCATCCTTTGCCAGCTCCACTGCCGCCCACAAAGCCGCCCCGGAAGAAATCCCCACCAGAACACCCTCCAGGGTTCCTGCCTTTCTTCCCATGACAAAGGCATCTTCATTCTCCACCGGCACAATCTTATCATAAATCTCTGTATCCAACACATCCGGCACAAAACCTGCCCCGATTCCCTGAAGCTTATGAGCGCCTAATATTCCTTTGCTAAGTACAGGAGAAGATGCCGGCTCCACTGCCACAATCTCCACATTGGGATTTTTGGACTTTAAATATTGCCCTACACCCGTGATGGTTCCTCCGGTTCCCACGCCTGCCACAAAAATATCTACTTTTCCATCGGTATCTTCCCAAATCTCAGGCCCTGTTGTTTCTCTGTGAGCCGCAGGATTAGCCGGATTTACAAACTGCCCTGGAATGAAACTTCCCGGAATCTCCTTTGCCAGTTCCTCCGCCTTATCTATAGCTGCTTTCATTCCCCCCGCTCCGTCAGTAAGCACCAGGCAAGCCCCATAAGCTTTCATCAGCTGCCTTCTTTCCACACTCATAGTCTCAGGCATAACAATAATAATCCGGTATCCCCTTGCCGCTGCCATCAAAGCCAGCCCAATTCCCGTATTCCCGGAAGTCGGTTCAATAATTACAGACCCTGGCTTTAAAAGCCCCCTTGCCTCCCCATCCTCAATCATAGCCTTTGCCACCCGGTCTTTCACTGACCCGGCAGGATTCAAATATTCCAGCTTCCCCAGCACACGAGCCTTTAACCCATACTCTTTCTCCAAATGGGTCATCTCCAAAAGCGGAGTCCTTCCAATCAACTGCTCTGCAGACGTATAAATTTTACTCATCCTTTTCACCCTTCCTTTCTAAGGCATAAATATATTATTAATTTTTTATCAATTCTTTCACTCTTCCAACAATCCCTGATAAACCTCTCTCTTTCCAATTCCCCGATCTTTTGCCACCTGCTTCATAGCCTCTTTTTTTTCCATTCCCTGATCAAGATAAAGTGCCATGTGATCTTTAAAAGACAATTCCTCCCAGGACTGTTCCTGTTCCTTTTGCATATCTGTAATTTTTCTCCCCTCAATTACAATCACACACTCCCCCTTTGGCTCTTCTTTCTGATACTTGCTTATTGCATCCCTGAAAGTGGCAGGAAACACTTCCTCATGCTTTTTTGTAAGCTCTCTGCAGATTGTAATCCTTCTCTCCTCCCCCAACGCTTTTCCCAGCTCTTCAAGAGTCCTGACCAGATGATGAGGAGCCTCATACACAACAATGGTTCTTGTCTCCTTCTCAAGCTCCTTTAATATCCACTGTCTCTCCTTCTTATCTGCCGGCAAAAAAGCTTCAAAACAAAACCGTCTGGTACCAAGACCGGAAAGGGTTAAGGCCGTCACACATGCTGCTGCTCCCGGCAGAGAAGTAACCTCAATCCCCGCCTCGTAACACTGCCTTACCAGTTCCTCTCCTGGGTCTGAAATTCCCGGCGTCCCGGCATCTGTCACCAAGGCTACTTTCGTTCCCTCTATCATCTTGTTCACAAGATATTTTCCTTTATCCACCTTGTTAAACTTATGATAACTGGTCATAGGCGTATGAATTTCAAAATGATTCAGAAGCTTTATGCTGTTTCTGGTATCTTCCGCAGCAATCAAATCCACTTGCCGCAAAGTATTTACCACCCGAAACGTAATATCCTCCAAATTTCCAATTGGTGTTGCACACAAATACAGTTTTCCCAATGCTTTATCCACAATCCTCCTACCCTCCATCCACAATCATTTACTATAAATCCAAGACTATCCACTTCTTTTAAATCCGTTTCACCAAATCTTACGATGTTTCCCCCAAGATTTAATACCCATAAACCGTGGAAATTTCTTCTGAATAAACTCCTGGTTCCCGAAATACTACTATCGGAGCTTCCACCTCCATCATAGCTCCCCCGCCTTTTACTGCTTCAATCAGCACCATATTTGCATCCTTATCCACAAAAGGGTGAACCATTTTCAGCTTTTTCGGCTCCAATCCATACTCCTTTAAGACACAAATAATCTCTGCCAGCCGTCTGGGACGATGGACAACATAAAATCTTCCCCCTGATTTTAAAAGAAGGGATGTCTCCCTCACCACATCCTCCCAGGTACAAAGAATCTCATGGCGGGAAATCGCCTTTCCCAAGTTCGGGTTTTTCAAACCATGGTGATTCACCATATAAGGAGGATTGGATGTTACCACATCAAAAGAAGCCCTGCCGAAAATACGGCTGGCTTCCTTAATATCCCCCTGTACAATCTTAACCCTTTCCTCTAACCCATTGAGCCGGACGCTTCTTGCCGCCATCTCCGCAACTGCCTCCTGAATTTCCAGACCAGCAAAATGTTCTCCCTTTGTTTTTGCCTCCAGCAAAATAGGCAAAATTCCGGTACCTGTTCCAAGATCTACCATACATTCCTTTTCCCTCACCCTGGCAAATCCGGACAAAAGCACAGCGTCCATTCCAAAACAAAATCCCTTTTTCTTCTGGATAATCTGATAATGATTCCGTTGCAGATCATCCACCCTTTCATCTTCCCGTATTTCCACAGAAGACTTTATCAGCCTACTCATCCAACTTTGACTTCCCCTCTTTTTTCTCCAGCGCTTCCAGTTTCTTAAGCTCTGCGTCCTCCACCTCTGCCTTTTTCTTTTTCTTTCTTGGCTTAAACCGAAGCTGATCTACCTTATATTCCCGAATCTCCTTCTCATCATGGTTCACTGTTACAATAAGCTTCACCTGCTGACGCAGCACATTTACACTCTGAACCTCTCCTCTTAATCCATCATCTGTAGTAACAAAATCCCCCACATTGGGAAGCTTACTGTTTAAATATTCATAAGTCTCCTCCTCATTTTTCAGACAGCACATTAATCTTCCGCACACACCAGAAATCTTGGTAGGATTCAAAGACAGATTCTGTTCCTTTGCCATTCGAATGGAAACCGGGATAAATTCGGATAAATAGGCATGGCAGCACAGCTCACGACCGCAGATTCCCACACCTCCCAAAATCTTGGTCTCATCCCGAACTCCAACCTGTCTTAACTCAATTCGGGTTTTAAACACCGATGCCAGATCTTTTACCAGCTCTCTGAAATCAATCCTTCCATCCGCCGTAAAATAAAACAGAATCTTATTATTGTCAAACGTATACTCCACATCAATCAGTTTCATCTCAAGACCATGTTTCTGAATCTTTTCCTGACAAATGCCAAAAGCATCTTTCTCCTTTTCCCGGTTATTTTCCTCCTTAATACGATCTTCCTCTGTGGCCATTCGAATCACAGACTTTAATGGCTGCACCACTTTCGAATCATCTACTTCCCTGTTTCCAAGCACCACATATCCATACTCAATCCCTCTGGCTGTCTCCACAATCACATGATCGCCACTGTTTATCTCCATGTCACCTGGTCCAAAATAATAGACCTTTCCCCCGGTTCGAAACCTTACTCCAATTACTGTCACCATACAGTTATACTCCCTTTTCGCTGAAATTTTTATTGATACCCGAATCCTTCATTGACAAAAGCATCAGTTCCATAATCAATTCCATATTGACATTGGAATGCAGACGCCTTCTGGTCTTTCCAATGGAATCCAAAATCATTTCCAATCCGTCATATGGAGAATGATCGCTGATTTCACTGATCGAGTTACATTCATTTTTAAAAATTAATATTTTTTCATCCTTTGTAACTTTATAAAGCAGTACATCCCGATACCACATTTGTATAAA
>ERZ808029.360-NODE-360-length-28666-cov-3.143237_pt1 | contig 28666 bp, 25 predicted proteins | sample MGYA00380185_ERZ808029 | MGnify/ENA primary metagenome ERZ808029 (study PRJEB31490, sample SAMN06133404) | mouse gut metagenome | isolation source: M2_3 | host: mice | place: China: Chengdu | collected 2015-05 ... | reverse complement strand
AGTCATCCGTGACGGCCTGGGCTTTTCCTATAAGAAAAAGCTGGTAACAATCATTGAGATCATGGGACGGAATGCAGGGTGGCTGACTGGTGCGTCAGCTTTGTCCAGAGGCGAGGACTGTGACGGGCCAGATTTGATTTATCTGCCAGAGGTGGCTTTTGATATAGATAAATTTGTGTCAAAAACTGAAAAACTTCTGGAGAAAAAAGATGTGGTCGTGGTAGCTATCTCAGAGGGAATCCGCACAGAAGACGGCAAGTATCTTAGCGAGATGACTGCTGCCACAGATTATGTGGATGCTTTCGGTCACAAGCAGCTGACAGGTTCTGCCAGCTATCTGGCCAATGTAATTAACCAGCGGCTTGGCTGCAAGGCTCGTTCCGTAGAATTTAGTACTTTACAGAGAAGTGCCGCTCATCTGGCATCCAGAGTGGATGTAAATGAGGCATTTATGGTAGGCGGTGCTGCGGTGAAAGCAGCAGATGAAGGAGATACCGGCAAAATGGTTGTTATTGACCGTGTATCTGACGATCCTTACCAGAGCGCTACAGGTATTTACGATGTACACAAGATTGCAAATGGAGAGAAACTGGTGCCTCGGGATTGGATTACCAAAGATGGCACTTATGTTACGGAAGAATTTATTGATTATGTGCGGCCTCTCATTCAGGGCGACTCTCCCTGTGTGATGGTGGGCGGTATCCCGCGTCATCTCTATATGTCTTCCGGCCGAGGGAAGAAAGGGGAATAATTCATTATGTTGTCAAAGGCAATTGGAATCGCTACGAATGCTTTTCAGGGTGTCATAGACGCCAAAGGAAACCCCTATATCGACCATGCCATGCGTGTCATGAGCAAGATGGACACGGAGGAAGAGAAGATCATAGCGGTGCTTCATGACGTGGTGGAGGATACTGAGATTACACTGCATGAATTAAAGGAAGAAGGATTCTCCCGGACCGTTTTGGAGGCAATTGACATTCTGACAAAAAAACCGGACATGAAATATTTTGATTATATTGAAGACATTCATTCCAGTGAGCTGGCATCCAAGATTAAAATTGCGGAGCTGGAAGATAATCAAGATATTATGCGTGTGCGGAAAATGTCCTTCCAGACCTATTCACCGGCAGAACGGACCAAGAAAACCCTTGCCATTCTTCGAAACGAAGGCGGCAGCGGGAAGTTTTAGAGATTCTGTGATAAAAGGATACCCTTTGGCATATGCTTATAGCAGGAAAACATTGTCAGAGACATCTGCTTGTTTTTATTTACAGACAATGTTTCAAGCACACCAAGGGGGTATCCTTCATGGAAAGTTATAATGTTTACAAAGATATAAAAGCCCGGACCGGAGGCGAGATTTACTTGGGAGTGGTAGGTCCGGTTCGAACGGGCAAATCTACTTTTATCAAGCGGTTTATGGAACAGCTGGTGTTGCCGGAGATGGAAGATGAACACCGGAAAAACCAGACCCGCGACGAACTGCCTCAAAGCGCTGCGGGAAAAACAATCATGACCACAGAGCCAAAATTCATTCCAAAAGAAGCCGCCTTGATTCAGCCAGCTGAGGGAATCCAGGCCAAAGTAAGGCTGATTGACTGTGTGGGCTTTATGGTGGACGGAGCTGCCGGACATGTAGAAAACGACCGGGAACGTCTGGTAAAAACCCCCTGGTTTGAGGAGGAAATTCCCTTTACTCAGGCAGCGGAAATCGGTACCCGCAAGGTAATCAAGGACCATTCAACCATTGGAATTGTCATAACCACAGACGGTTCCTTTGGGGACTTAAAACGGGAAGCATACATAGGGGCAGAAAACATTGCCATTCAGGAGTTAAAAGATATTGGCAAGCCATTTTTAGTATTGCTCAATTCAGACCGTCCATACTCCGAAGAGACCTCCCGTCTGGCAAGGGAACTGGAAAAGCAGTATTTTGTGACAGTTATGCCAGTAAACTGCGAACAGTTGAAGCGGGAAGATGTTCATCGGATTTTGGAAAAAGTGCTGAAAGAATTTCCTGTGACAGAAGTAGATTTCTTTATTCCCAAATGGTTGGAGATTCTTCCTTCCACCCACTGGCTGAAGGAACAGGCGGTAAAAACAGCCAGAGAGCTGATGACAAAAGTGCGTCATATGAAAGATGTGCCGGCAGATTTTGGCAATGGAGACTCAGATGTAATCCGTTCCATGAAAGTAGACCAGATGGATTTGTCCAATGGCAGCGTATCGGTGCAGGTGGCTCTGGAAGATGGATATTATTACCAGACATTAAGCGATTTCGCCGGGATTCCCATTACAGACGAATATCAGCTGATGCAAAAGCTACGGGATTTAGCTTCCATGCAGCTTGAGTATGACAAAGTATTAAACGCCATGAACCAGGTGCGGATGCGCGGTTACGGAGTGGTAACGCCAGAACGGTCAGAGATTATTTTAGACGAACCAACCGTTATTCGCCACGGCAATAAATACGGCGTCAAAATGCGTGCCGAAGCCCCATCCATCAATTTGATCAAAGCCCACATTCAGACCGAGATCGCCCCCATAGTAGGAAGCGAACAGCAAGCAGAAGATTTAATCGCCTACATGAAAGAAAATGCCAGAAAAAAAGAAGACGGCATATGGGACACCAACATATTTGGGAAATCCATCGAGCAGATCGTAGAAGACGGCATCCAGGCCAAAGTCAGCCAAATGACCGAAGACTGCCAAATGAAACTCCAAGACGCCCTCCAAAAAATCATCAACGACAGCAACGGAGGGATGATATGCATCATCATTTAGCAGTGCCAAATAAGGCTGAAAAAAATTTTCGTTGTGCTGGCACAAAAGAAAATTTATTTCTGACTTATTTGATAGGGCGAAAGCCCGACAGCGAGACGAAGTCGAGCTGCACTGCGGCCCCGAAGCCACCATGAGCAACACCCCAACTCATCCTTCGCCCGCCCATCCCCATACCATTTCACCCCGTCCCCCCAACGAAAGAGGAGGAATCCATATGCGTATTGTATTCAGCGGCGCTGCCCACGAAGTAACCGGAAGCTGCCATTACCTGCAGGCTGGCAACACCCATTTGCTCATTGACTGTGGTATGGAACAAGGCTTCAACATTTACGAAAACATTGACCCACCGGTTCCCTGGTCGCAGATTGACTACGTTCTGCTGACCCACGCCCACATTGATCATGCCGGAATGTTGCCCTACATTTACGCCAGGGGCTTTTCCGGCAGCGTCATGGCCACAACAGCCACCTGCGATCTGTGTAATATAATGTTAAAAGACAGCGCTCACATTCAGGAAATGGAAGCTGAGTGGAAAAACCGTAAAGCAAGGAGAGCCGGAGGCGCAGAAGTAGAACCTTTGTATGAGATGAATGACGCTCTTGGGGTACTGGAACATTTTGTCCCCAACAATTACGGCGACATTGTAAAACTTACGGACAATGTAACCATTCGATTTACGGATATTGGCCATCTTTTAGGCTCTGCCTCCATTGAAGTATGGCTGAAAGAAGAAGATACAGAGAAAAAAATCGTATTTTCCGGAGACATTGGAAATAAAAACAAGCCCTTAATCTGCGACCCATCATACACCATGGCAGCAGATTATGTGGTGATGGAATCCACCTACGGCAACCGGCTTCATCAAAAAGACACCGACCATATTTCCGAACTGGTTCGAATCGTTCAGGAAACACTGGATAGGGGAGGAAATGTGGTCATACCAGCTTTTGCCGTAGGAAGAACTCAAGAACTTTTATACTATTTCCGTCATATAAAAACTCAGCGGCTGATTCGCGGCCATGAGAATTTTGAAGTGTATGTGGACAGCCCTCTGGCTGTGGAGGCTACCCATGTGTTTAAACACAATCAGCTGGAGTGTTATGACGAAGACACCAGAGAACTGGTGCGTATGGGGATCAATCCCATAGCCTTCCCTGGGTTGAAACTGTCGATCAGCAGCGAAGAATCAAAAAACATTAACTTTGACCCTTCACCCAAAGTGATTATTTCTGCTTCCGGCATGTGCGATGCAGGACGAATCCGCCACCACTTAAAACATAATCTATGGCGGCGAGAGTGTACCGTTATATTTGCCGGTTATCAGGCAGAAGGAACCTTGGGACGCAATCTGGTAGAAGGAAACCGGACCGTAAAGCTGTTTGGAGAGTCCATTGATGTAAACGCTCACATTGAAACCCTTCACGATATAAGCGGACATGCAGATCGGGATGGACTTTTGGAGTGGGTAGAAAATTTCAAGAAAAAACCCAATCAGATTTTTGTGGTTCACGGCAGTGACGACGTGTGCGATCAGTTTGCCGAACTGGTTACAGAGAGGACAGGCATTCCAGCCAAAGCTCCTTTCAGCGGAGCGGAATACGATCTGCTGAAAGGGCAGTGGGTAAAAGAAACAGAAGGGATACCCATTGCAGTCAAGAGCGCGGCCACCAAAAAGGCCAAAGGTATCTTTGCCCGCCTGCTGGCTGCCGGTGAGCGCCTGATGGCAGTGATTGCAAAGAACGAAGGCGGCGCCAACAAGGATTTGGCAAAATTTGCCGATCAGATTCACTCTCTGTGCGATAAATGGGACAGATAAGGAGTAAACTTTTATATGACTAAGGTTCAGATTTATACAGATGGTTCGGCAAGAGGCAATCCAGATGGTCCCGGCGGCTATGGGACGGTTCTTCAGTTTATGGATACCAAAGGACAGCTGCACGAAAAGGTGCTTTCAGCCGGTTATCGAAAAACAACCAATAACCGCATGGAACTGATGGCTGCGATTGTGGGGCTGGAAGCTTTGAACCGTCCCTGTGAGGTAGAACTTTATTCTGACTCCAAATATTTAACAGATGCTTTTAATCAGCATTGGATTGATAACTGGATTTTAAAAAACTGGAAGCGTGGTAAAAGCGGCGCTGTAAAAAATGTAGATTTATGGGAGCGGCTGCTGGAAGCCAAGGCCCCTCATCAGGTAATGTTTATTTGGATAAAAGGCCATGCAGGACATCCCCAAAATGAGCGCTGTGATAAGCTGGCTACAGCTGCTGCTGACGGGGACGGACTGTTGGTGGACCATGGGGCAGAAATGAATTTATCATAAAAATAAGACAGCAGAAAATTGGTTACGGTTCTCTTAAGAATCTTTACTTCTTTTGTCCTCCTGTTCCCTTTCCTGGAAGATTGTGTTATGGTATAGGAAAGGTTGCATTTGGGAACAAAATAAGAAATGGTTCAGAATAACACAGACGGACAAGACGACGAAAGTGTTTTTGAACGTTTCTAAGACAGGATGGATTTGGAATGAAGCAGAGAGGAATCTGGATTGCTATATGCTTGATTTTAGTGATAGGAAGTTCCTTTACCAGTTATGTGAGAAAGTACACAGGCGGGGAGGGAGAAGCATCCTTTACAGAGCTGGAAATTTCTAACCGAAAAGATAATTTTGCAACATCAAGGGAACCAGCCGTTATTCAACAAGAGGCAGAAGAAACTTTATCTGAAGCTTCTGTTGCCAGAGAGCAGATCTCACCATTTTCACTTATTGCACCAAAAGAACCAGGGGTGGCGGCAGCAATGGAACCAGAACCACATGCAGGAGAACTGGCTCCTTTGACAGCCGAAATTCCCATTGCCACATCTTCTGATATAGAGGAGAAAAAGCAAGCGGATTCCCAGGCAAAAACTTCCAGGATCGTATCTCCGGCTGCAAAGGACAACGGAGAGATTTGGGAGGGTTTAGAAGGGCAGAAGATGGAGACAGGAGTTGTAAGTGAGGAAAGTGAGAGTAATTCTGCATTAATCCGGCTTTGGGAACTGGACAATCAGATTGCCCGCAACCGGGCAAAAGAGACCGAACGGACAGCAAGTGCAAGCAAAAATTCTGCGGAAAGCGAGTGGAAGCTGTGGGAAACCGAAATTCAGAGAATGTTGGGAACCCTGAAAGAATGTCTGGATGAACAGCAACAGGACACCTTGATGCAGCAACAGCGGGACTGGATGCGAAACCGGGAAGGGCAGGCGGTGGATGCTTCTAAAAAGCAGAGAGGCACATCCATGGAAGAAGTCAGCTACAATCGTTCTCTTGCAGAACTGACCCGCGCCCGCGCTTATGAACTGGCGGAAATTTACGGAGAATATTTTAAAGAATCCAAAAAACCATAGTCAAAGAGGGTTGCTGCATTTTAAAATCCTGCGGCACCCCTTTTTGCTATCTCCATTTTCAATGATGCTGGGGTCAAAAGGTCTTTTGACCTTGGTACCTTTTGAATAACTGGACGAAAGCGGAAGCAATATAAGATACCCCCCCCGTGAATAGTAACTGTATAACAGAACGGTAAAAGGTGATCACGTCTAATATATTGACATCATAGGGGCCATGGACGTATAATCCAAGAAAAGGAAAGGGGATGCTCCAATGGGATTTTACCTGAACGCCACAAGTGCCTACGGCCTCTTTCGTGAGACATGTTCCCTCACCTGTTTTGTGGACAAGAGGGAGATTCTGTGTGATCTTGTACCGCTTGTGGAGTAGAACCAGGATGTGGCAGAGAAGTCTGGAACCAGTCAGGGGAAATCTCCCAAGTATGTGTGCATTACCAGGCCCCACCATTTTGGAAAGACAGTAATGGCCAATATGGTCGCTTCTTATTTTGGAAAGGGAGTGGACAGAAGCAGGGAGTTTAATACGCTGAAGGTGTCCGGATATCCGTGGTACCGGAAGCATTTGAACCAGCACAATGTGATTCATATTATGTTCAACGAGATGCCGCAGAACTGCAAATTCTATGATTCGTATTTGAGCCGGATACAGAGTCTTCTGATGGATGATTTACAGATGATGTATCCACATGTGCGGCTCCGGGAGGATGAGGCTGTATGGGATGCTTTAAGGAAGATATATGAGTATTGCGACAGAGAACGGTTTATTTTCATTTTTGATGAATGGGATTTTATATATCATCAGGACTTTGCATCCGATGAGGAGAAACAAGCCTTTACAAAATTCCTCAGCAATCTTTTAAAGGATAAGGCTTATGTGGAGATGGCTTATATGACCGGGATTCTTCCGATTACAAGGTATTCCAGCGGTTCGGAATTCAATATGTTTTTTGAGTTTTCCATGGCAACTATGGCAAAGTACAGCGAATACTTTGACTTTACGGACGAAGAAGTGGACGTGCTTCACCAGAAATATATTGAATGTCAGACAGAGCCGAAGGTAACCCGGGCGGGGCGGGAACTCTGGTATGACGGCTATCAGACCGCATCTGGCAGGCGCTTGTATAATACCCATTTTGTGGTGGGGGCACTGTCATTTAACCAGATATGAATTGTTGAGCTGAAAGTTGATGGCACAGTGGACAGCGCAATTCAGCAGATCAAAGACCGCAGGTACGCGCAGAGCTTCCATGGAAAGCTGGGTGAAGAACCCAAATGTACCGGAAGAATCCTTGCTGTAGGGATTGCGTACAACCGGAAGGACCCTGGCAAACGGCATACATGCAAGGTAGAGGTGCTGCGGGAACGAATGGCATAGCGGTGAAATTTAGAAAAAGGAGTTTTGTGTAGTGGGAAAATATTTTAATGTAAGTGCTGCATGCAAGCCGGAACTTCATTATATGGTAGATATCACAGCCCGGCTCAGGCAGATCCGGGCCATGGTGGATGCGGGGCAGTATTTTACCATTAACCGGGCCAGACAGTATGGGAAGACCACTACCATACGGGCGCTGGGGCGTTATCTGGAAAAGGATTATCTTGTTGTAAGCCTGGATTTTCAGAAAGAAATGAGCGCGGCTAAATTCAGTGATGAGAACACGTTTTCCCTTGCATTTGCAAAGGCATTTTTATTGAAAATAGAAAATAGCAGTGAGCATATTGACGGAGCCTTTGGAGTGGCTGTCGAAGAATTGAAAAAGGAAATGCACAATGGCCGGGGCGAAATGGATCTGGTAGAATTATTTCGGTATTTGAGCGTAGTCTGCAGCACTTCTTCGAAACCGCTCGTACTGATGATCGACGAGGTGGACAGTGCTGCCAACAGTCAGGTCTTCCTGGATTTCCTGGCTCAGCTGCGGGGATACTATATTGACCGGGATGAGACGGCCACATTTCAGTCGGTGATTCTGGCAGGAGTACATGATGTGAAAAATATCCGGCGGAAGCTTCGTACCGAGGAGGAGCACAAGGTAAATAGTCCATGGAATATCGCTGCTGACTTTCTGGTGGACATGAGCTTCTCAGCAGAGGATATCGCCGGAATGCTGGAAGAATACGAGCAGGACCATGGTACAGGGATGGACATAATGGCTATGGCTCAAAGAATCTATGACTATACTTCCGGTTACCCATATCTGGTATCCCGGTTATGCAAACTGATGGATGAACGGGTAGGCGGAGGTGGAGAATATCCCAGGAAGTGCCAGGTCTGGACAAAGGCAGGTTTTCTGGAGGCCATCAGGCTTTTGATGGGCGAGCGGAATACGCTGTTTGATTCTCTGGTGGGCAAGATTCAGAATGACCAGGATTTGCGGAATGTGCTGCATGGAGTTATTTTCCAGGGAAAGACGCTGATTTATAGTCCCGTAAGCCTGCCTGTGGAAATAGCAGAAATGTATGGTTTTTTTAAAAATGAAAATGGAATGTGTGTGATTGCAAATCGTATTTTTGAAATGGTTCTTTACAATATGTTCCTCAGCGAGGAGGCAGTTTACAGTGATATGGCAGAGGAAGCATTTCGGAATAAACCCATGTTTGTCCAGAAGGGGCGGTTGAATATGAAGCTGGTTCTGGAGAAGTTTGTGGAATATTTTTCGGATTTGTATGGAGATCAGGGGCAGAGATTTTATGAAGAGGATGGCCGGAGATATTTCCTCTTGTATCTGAGGCCCATTATCAATGGAGCGGGAAATTATTACATCGAGGCACGCACCCGGAATCTGGAGCGGACGGATGTAGTGGTGGATTACGGCGGGGAGCAATTCGTGATTGAGATGAAGCTGTGGCGGGGTGAAGCGTACCACAGACGCGGCGAGGAACAGCTCCTGGAGTATCTGGATGCGTATCGTCTGAAGACCGGATATATGCTCAGTTTCAATTTCAATAAAAAGAAAGAAACAGGTGTCAGGGAGATTGTAATGGGAGGCAGGATACTGGTTGAGGCGGTCGTGTAACATTGCTGCCCTGACAGTATAAAAGAGTGGGCAAAAGGACCCATAGGGCATGGGGCGCCAATTCCGCCGGTGGCTTAAAGTAAACCCTCTTTCATTCATGGTGGTATCTGCAAGGCTGATATGGGGGTTTACTTTGAAAGCTCCATCGCCGCAGGCGATTAAAATCAGGGATGCCAAATGCGCCCACCAGTCTTTCATTTATTGGTGGCGCGTTCCCCGCTGGGCGCATGGAGGTTTACAATGCGACAATGCAATCCATCCAGCACCACTCTTAGGCCTTCAACACCAAGTACCTTAAGCCACTGACCTTTCAGTGTTAATGTCGGTGTTGCTTTATAGCTGCTGCCGCTTTGGCTGATAACTTTAATGCTTCTGTTCTTTGCCATAGTCAAAATCTCCTTTTCATAATTTGTCAATGATTGTCTGCTGCATTGTCACTTCTCCATCCAGTCCAATGGCACTACCTCCCTTAAGTACAACCAGAAATAAATCCCTGGTTTGCCGTGGCATTCGTTAAGTATCTGTCCATGCAGGAATGGTATCCACTTTCCTGATTTCTCGCGCCAAAAATAAGCCACCAGTGCTTTCGCATCAGCAGCTTACCGCTTTCAGTCCGGTGTTCTGTTTTCTGTTTTGATTCTGCATTTACCCAATCTTTTCAATAATCTGCATATTGATTTCTGTTTCAAAACCTGCCTGTAGGCTTCCCCAGCCCGGAATATTCCCATCCTTTTGGAAGTGTCTGCCTGATGGCTTTAAGCGGCTACTAAAAGACCGCAGAATGTGATTGCTTCACTTATCAGCATTACAGAAAACATTTTAACACACACAAGATTAGCATCTGCTGTTCCTTCAGGATGTGTTCCCGTATCTTGAAAAATATCTTGTGACGGACTATCTGCCAAAACTTGTAGAACAGATAGAATATATAATGAAACAATACTGCGGTAGGATACAAAATTACCCCAGCCCTTTGCGAGTTGGAGTAATTCACTATAATTCACATGCGATTTTTGATAGATTGAAGTTTTTCACTCCATGGTGTCAGTTCTGCGAGCTGCTGAACACATGCCATGGGTGATTACGTAGATACATTTAAAGCCCATGGAAAAAGCAGTTCCGAAGCGGCGTGCTCCATATGGATGAATTTCGCATCCATCATAGGAAGGAGAGGGAAAAGACCGATAGTCAGCTTTCCCCGCCCCATGAACCGCAACTCCAAATTTAAATTTTCTACGGATTCTTTTCAAAAAATCCATCCACCCTGGCCTTGATTTCCGCATGGCCCAGGGTCTTTAACAGATATCCCGACGGCTTTAAGGACAACACCCCTTTGACACTGTCCGCATCGTCCCTGGCAGTCAGAAAAATAACCGGAATATCCTCCGAATGAGTTTCCGAACGAAGCAGTTCCAGGGTTTGCTTCCCGTTGCAGATAGGCATATCATAATCCAGCAGGATCAGGTCCGGCCGGTTGAGGGTGACGGTGCGGATTGCAGCCAGACCGTTGTCAACCGTGGAAACCTCATAATCCCAGCCCAGCAGATTCTTAAGCCCCTGCCGCATGGTGGCAGAATCATCTACCACCAGAACTTTCTTCTTCGGAGGCTGGGCCTCCAGCTCCTGTCGCTCCTTGAGATAATGGGCCACTTCATCCAGGGCATTCTCCTGGCTGATGGGGATCCCCGGGGACTCGCTGATCTGGTCCGGTGTCAGAATACAGCAGGCAAAATATCCCTCCCCAGTATCAAACAGCAGACTTGCCACACGCTTGCGCTCCTCAAATACCTTCTGGAACTGATCGTAGGAAAGAAGGTTCTCCTCTTTTAGCGTGGGGTTATCCCCTTTCAGGAAGACTTTAATAACCCGCCCCGCAAACCGCTGCATGGTATATCTGGCATTATGAAGCAGTGCCGTGCTCAGCTTGCCGGACTTGTTCCCCATCACCTCACCGATGGTCCGGAGCAGAAGCTTTTCCTCAAAGGCCAGCAGCATCTCCTGGGTCTTCCCGTTCTCCACTGTTTCATAGACCAGACGATAATAGATCCCGGTTCCGAACTTCTCTCCATTGTAAGCGTCGCTGATCATCTCCGGTTTCACCAGAAAGATCTGGTACATAACCTGGGTGATGGCCCGCTTCACAGAGTTAAGCTCTCCCTCCTCCAGAAGATCCACCCACATACTGCTCTGCCTGCCGGTAATGGCCTGGTCCTCCATGGTGGTATGTCCGATCAGCCATCCGGCACAGACTCCCAGGAAATGGTCAATAGCTTCCGGCGAATAATCTGCCTGCTCCAGCTCCCGTTCCAGGGCCGGAAGGGTCTTCTCCCGAAATCCCTTATGGATACGGCTGTGCTGCTCCAGCCCACCGTAATCAATGGAGGCCATATAGAGCTCTTCATCTGCAAAATGTTTCAGTGCATGCTGCTTGAATAACTGAATCCCCTTCCGGCAGGCCTTCTGGCTGTTCTTTCCGCCAATCCAGCCGCTTTTTTTCTGTGTCAGAAGAAAAAGACTGTTGATCCCCTCAAAAAGTTGCTGATGCTCTTTGTCAATGTTGTCTACTCCGATATTAAACTCTTCTTTCCACGTAAATTGAGTACTCATGTGGTCTTCTGCCGCCAGGAATACGGATAAGCACTCCTGCAGTGCCATCGTCCCATTCCCCTTTTTGTGATGCTATGTCCGGCAGGCTCTCCTTTCTTGTTTTTTGAACATTTTCCCAACGATTGTATCACTCTGTTTCTGGAATATGCAGGAATCTTTGTAATTATATAACACCTTTTCAAATGATTCAAGATGTTATCCCGGTAGATTCCCGGCAAATGGTGCGTGTGAGTTACTTTTCACGGCCTGGGGAAATAGGGCATGATTACAAGGGACTCCCGAGAGTCCCTCATCCTGCTTTACATTCAGATGGAATCGTATCAGCAGATCCGGGATCTTTAGATACTGACATGACTGGTCCTGGTCTTTCGAAAACTTCTTTTACTGACCGGTAAAGATTATCCATATTGCCTGATGCGAAGTGGTCCAGAACGCTTAAACATTCACAAAAGTATGTCAACTGTTCAAAACTCCTCAGGGAAATAGCCTGGTTTATTTTTCCTTTCAGGATCCGGGCTTTCCGTTCGCACAGATTGTTATCAGGCTCCACCAGCGGATTTGACAGGAATAGAAGGTGGTTATGCCTGTATTCCGCCATCCGCCGGTACAGGTTATACCCGTCCCTGTAATACTCTGATGGAGGATCATCTTCATATTCCTCTGCGGCTGTCTGTACTATGGCATCATACCTTGCTTCAAATCCAGCGATCTTTTCTTCTGCCATTCCCTCTGCCGGGGCGATGTTGTTCTCATGTATCATTTCCTGTATAAGCTCTAACATCTGCCTGTTCCATGTAAGGCCTTTCTCATTTTCTATGCTGTCCCTGAGGTACCGCTCTATGTGCACCAGGCACTCCTGATGGTCCGAACCATAGCTGTAAAAGCATGTCTCGTGGTCATGGATCAGGATACCTCCAAAGGTCTCTACGGGCGTATCTGTGATCCCGGCATGCCCTTTGTGCTCTCTTGCAAAGTACATGGTCGCAGCGCCGTTGCTGCATACAACGACATTGTTATTGCTGCCGTTTACCCTTGCCGCCGTGCCGTCCACATGCATCACGGGTGCGTCAAGAAGTGCCTTGAACAGGTTATCCTGCTCCTGCCTGCTCTTTGATGAGAATTCCCGGCACAGACCGTTTATCATCCCTGTGCATGGCGAGAGTGCCCCGTCTGTGATGTCTGAAACGAACCGGGCCGTTTTCTCCAGGGATACATTGCACCTGCTGTTCAAAAGAAAAAGGAAAGCTTTCAGGGAACCATCGTAGTTCACGTCGTCTGTCACCTGGCCAGGGAATGCAGAATGGACATTCCGTCCTTTCTTCTTATCATAAAACTCCTCAGTGCGGTATTCGGTCACCACCGGAACGGCACAGATGCCGACCACCTGTCTGGAGACGGTATTTCCTGTAGGGACATATCTTGGATCTTCTTTAAATCTTTCTTCTGTCTGTATCTCCACCACTTTATCCGGCTTCATGGCTTTACGGGGATGATGGGGATGCCCTGCCTGGGCGCCCGGCTTCTTTCCGGACTTTTCCCTGTTGTTTGTGATCTTTTTGCGGTTGATGCATTTAGAGGAAGGCAGGGAAGAGTTCTCATAGTCATGGTTCACCTGTGCCGTGAGCTTCACGATAAGTCCCTTTGCATCTTCAAGCTCTGTGGCTGTTTCATAATAATCCTTCAGTGCTGCTTTCCTTTTTTCATCCAGTTCAGCATTCCGCTTCTTCAGGCTTGCGGTGATGTCCAAGAGTTCGGTAATGACCTTTTTAAGTCTGTGCACTTCTTTTTCGTGTTCCTTCTGGACATCCTCCAGCACATCCATCCACTGCCTTGTTATCTCTTTGCGGGAGAAGGAGACAGCATCCCGTTCCTGCCGCAGCTTTTTTATCGTAAGGTTCAGGCCACGGATAATGCCCTCGTAATCTGTGCGCAGCTTCACATAGGCATCACCTGACCGGAAGGAAGACAGTTCCTGCTGTGCTGCCCTGAGCCGGTATGATAATGAAGTTGTCAGAAAATACTGCTGGTCGTTCACTGCTTTTTCCTCCTTCCGGCGCGTTATCACTCCGCTCTTATCAGAGACGGGAGAGTTCTTCTATCTTTGAGAGACGCCTTTTATACTCATTGACAGATAAGGTGAGCTCCATGACCTGCTTTTTGAGTGCAGATATCTCTGCCTCATCCTGCTGGATCTGTCCAGCCTGCTTTATGCAGAGGGCTTCCAGTTCCCTGGGATCAGAGATGTTTTCCTGGATACCGGACATCTCTTTTTTGTTACGGTTTCCTCTTCCGCTTGTTGGGATGATCTCGCCCGTTTCCTCATTGATCTTACCGATCAGCCTTCTCTTTGAGCGCGGCTGTTTCTTTTCCTTGTCCCAGTAAGATTCTGATTCATAAACATAGGTGATTCCTGTCTGTTTGTTGAGTTTTTTAATGATAGATGCCATTTTCGTACCTCCTAGTGATAAATTGATTATACCATACCACTATTATAATGCCAATATGATAGTGGTAAATATTTCAAAAAAATCCCACTATTCTACAAAAAAATACTGTGGCCTGATCGATTATCAAAGCCACAGTGCATATATATATTTAATTATATTTCCCCATCCCGTGAAAAGTAACCAATATAAATGAGAAACCACATAAATGATGAAAACTGTCTTGCTAAATGTCCGTACCTATGATAAGATACAAAGATGGAAATAATTTGTTTTACAAGACGGAGGTATGAGCGCTATGATGGAAATTGCGGTAAGTTTTATTGGATATGCTCTCAAGGCGGTAATTTTTGCAGTGATTGCCTATGTGGGAATTATTGGGGGAAAAAAATTCAGAGATAAAAAGGATGCCGAGAAGGCTGTGAGCAGCCATAACAGGTAGTGCGGAGGACATAGGACGTGAAAAAGTACGGCGTAAATGAACTGAGAAGAATGTTTCTGGAGTTTTTTGAAAGCAAGGGTCATTTGGTGAGGAAGAGTTATTCTCTGGTTCCCCATAATGACAACAGCCTGTTGCTTATTAACTCTGGTATGGCGCCCTTAAAGCCTTATTTTACCGGACAGGAGATTCCGCCCAGAAGGCGGATGGCCACTTGTCAAAAGTGCATTCGCACCGGTGATATTGAAAATATTGGCAAGACGGCGCGGCATGGAACTTTTTTCGAAATGCTGGGCAATTTTTCATTTGGAGATTATTTTAAAGAAGAAGCCATTGCCTGGTCCTGGGAATTTTTAACAGAGGTGGTAGGACTTTCACCAGACCGTCTCTATCCATCCATCTATCAGGATGACGACGAGGCTTTTGAGATCTGGAATAAAAAGATCGGCATTCCTGGGGACCGAATTTTCCGTTTTGGAAAAGAAGATAACTTTTGGGAACATGGAGCTGGTCCTTGTGGTCCCTGTTCGGAAATTTATTATGACCGGGGAGAAGCCTATGGCTGCGGCAAACCTGACTGTACCGTGGGATGCGACTGCGATCGGTATATTGAAGTCTGGAACAATGTATTTACCCAGTTTGAAAACGACGGTCACGGCAATTACACGGAACTGGTTCAGAAAAACATTGACACCGGCATGGGACTGGAACGTTTGGCAGTGGTTGTACAGGATGTAGACTCTCTGTTTACAGTGGACACAAACCGGGCGCTTTTAGATGAAGTATGCGCTTTGGCTCATGTAGCTTACCAGGAAGATGAGAAGAAAGATGTATCCCTGCGGATTATTGCAGATCATGTAAAATCCTGTACCTTTATGATATCCGATGGGATTATGCCCTCCAATGAGGGGCGTGGCTATGTTTTGCGCCGCCTCTTGCGCCGTGCAGCCCGTCATGGAAGACTTCTTGGAATCGAAGGCAGATTTATGTCCCGCCTTGCTGAGACTGTGATTTCCCTGTCCAGAGACGGATATCCGGAGCTGGAAGAAAAACGGGTGATGATTTTAAAGGTTCTTTCCGAAGAAGAAGAGAAATTTAATCGTACCATTGATACAGGTCTTTCTATTCTGGCAGACATGGAAGCTGCCATGGAGAAAAAGGGCGAGACGATTCTTTCGGGAGCAGATGCCTTTAAACTTTATGATACTTATGGTTTTCCGCTGGATTTAACGCTGGAATTGTTGGAAGAAAAGCATCTGACGGCAGATCAGGAAGGGTTTTGTGCTGCCATGGAAGAACAGCGCAGAAAAGCCCGGACCACCCGGAAGACCACCAACTATATGGGGGCAGATGTGACAGTTTATCAGTCAATTCCTGCAGAGATTTCCAGTTCCTTTGTAGGTTATGACCGTCTTTGCCACACCTCAACGATTGCTGTGCTGACCACAGATACAGAGCTGGTAGAAGCTTTGACCGACGGCCAGAGGGGGACCATTTTGGTAAATGAAACTCCTTTTTATGGAACCATGGGCGGACAAGCCGGAGATGTTGGTGTGATTGAAAGTGACAAAGGCAGCTTTGTGGTAGAGGACACCATTCATCTTCAGGGTGGCAAGATTGGACATGTGGGCAAAATGGTTTCCGGCATGTTCATGGTTGGTGAGAAAGTTCAGCTAACTGTGGGAGCAGAAAAGCGCAGGGCAACTGAAAAAAACCACAGCGCAACCCATTTGCTTCAGAAGGCTTTGCGTGTGGTGTTGGGAGAACATGTAGAACAGGCTGGTTCTCTGGTGACCCCGGATCGGCTGCGGTTTGACTTTACGCATTTTTCTGCCATGACCCCGGAAGAAATCCGGGCTGTAGAAAAACTAGTAAATAAAGAGATTCAGGAAAATCTGGATGTAACGACACAGGAGATGAGTCTGGATGAAGCGAAGAAGACAGGGGCTATGGCCCTGTTTGGCGAAAAATATGGCGAGACGGTACGTGTGGTCAAGATGGGCAGTTTCTCTACAGAGCTTTGCGGCGGCACTCATGTATCTCACACTGGTCAGATTCATGCATTCAAGATTTTGTCAGAAGCAGGAATCGCAGCCAATGTGCGCAGAATTGAGGCGCTGACCGGAGACGGCCTGATGGCTTATTACCAGAAGATTGAAGAAGAGCTTCACCTGGCGGCAAAAGCGGCAAAAACTACCCCAGGCGATCTGAAAGCACGGATTGAAGCTATGACTGAGGAGCTGCGCACCCTTCACTCTGAAAATGAAAAACTCAAGGCGCGTCTGGCAAAAGATTCTCTTGGAGACGTTATGAACCGGATTCGGGAGATTGGCGGCGTTAAGGTTTTGGCGGCGAAAGTCAGCGACGCAGATATGAATGGTTTGAGAAGCTTAGGCGACCAGCTGAAAGATAAGCTGGGCGAAGGCGTGATTGTTCTTGCTTCTGTAACAGACGGCAAGGTGAATTTAATGGCAACCGCCACAAAAGAAGCTTTGGAAAAAGGCGCTCATGCAGGAAATCTGATTAAAGCTATAGCAGGTCTGGTAGGAGGAGGCGGCGGTGGCCGTCCAGGCATGGCTCAGGCCGGTGGCAAGAATCCGGCTGGTGTAGATGCTGCTCTGGAAAAAGTATATGAAGCAGCAGCTGAGCAGATAAAATAATAACTTCTGTTTGGGTATGAGAGCAAAACAAAGGATAACTCATCGGATGGACAAAATTCCCCAGGTTTTGCAAAAAATAGTTGACGAATAGATATTTTATGTTATAATTTAAGCAGTGCGAATAAATACCCAAACAGTTGTATTATGCACAATTACACAACTGGAGGGAGGTTAGGTGTGAGCGATGTCAAACGTAATTGTTAAAGATAACGAGAGCTTAGACAGTGCTTTACGCAGATTCAAAAGAAACTGTGCAAAGGCTGGCATTCAGCAGGAAATTCGTAAGAGAGAGCATTACGAGAAGCCAAGCGTCAGACGTAAGAAAAAGTCTGAAGCTGCCCGTAAGCGTAAATTCAACTAATCCACGGTATATTGGTTGTGGATTTGGTTATCAGATGCAAGTAAAAACAGCCGGCTGTTATGGAGACATGACAGCCGGCTGTTTTTGCCGTGCGCCTGTGGGCGCACATTTCCAAGTTCCTTATTTTCCGGTTCCCGGTCTTTTATCGGTCGCTGATTGTTAAGAGACCATGTCAGTCCGCTTCCTTAAGACTGCATGAAGGCGCGGCCACCAGGGAATAGTTGGTGTGGTAGATTACGAAGCCGGGAGCTGAACCAGCCACCTTTTTGATATTCTTCTTCTGTATATAGTCAATCTCCACCTTATCATTATCCCGTCCCTTGGAATAATAGGCGGCCAGGGCGCCTGCTTCCTCGAACACCCGGTCCGGAAGGTCTGTCTTTCCCTCGGACTTAACAATCACATGGGAGCCGGGAATCCCTTTTGCATGAAACCACCAGTCATTGCCCGTGGCCACCTTGAAGGTCAGTTCTTCATTCTGATAATTGTTCTTGCCCACATACATGTGAAATCCGTCGGAAGAGATGTAGTGGAAGGGCCTGCTGGTAATCCTGGGCTTCTTGTCGCCGGACCTGCGTTTCTTGATGTAACCGTATTCCATCAATTCCTCTTTAATCTGCACAAGGTCATCCTCCTTAAGGGCAATATCCAGCGCCGAACTGATGGATTCCAGATGGTCAATCTCTGCCTTTGTCTCCTTTGTCAGGTCGGTTAAGGCTTCATAGGTACGTTTCAGCTTGTTGTATTTGTCAAAATGCTTCTTGGCATTATCCTTGGCTGACAGCTGGGGATCCAGGGGGACCGTGATTTCTTCGTTGGTATAATAGTTCAGGCACCGAAGGGACTTCTCACCGCCCTGCAGTTCGTATCCGTAGGTATTGAGCAGCTCCCCGTAGATGCGGTATTTCTCACGTTTCTCCGTGTCGCCCAGCTGCTTTAGTTGCAGATCGTACTTTTTATAGTTGCGCTCCAGCGCGGTCTGTACAATCCTTCGCAGATCCGAGGATTTCTGCCTGATCCTGGTCACGGTGTCACGTGACGCATAATAATTTTCAAGAAGTGCGCTGATGGAAGGGATATGCTCCAGATGATAATCATCCCCTTCATAACATGTGAGCGGGAATGCCGCATATTCCACCGGTCCATCCGCATCATGGACAATGGCCGGTGAAAAGTTTCCGTCCCGCACATCCTCCATCACCAGGCTGAAGGTATGGTACAGATGCACCAGCTCTGCCTCTGAAAGCTGGTTGGCCGAAAGGTCGGAATCAATGGAAGCCAGATGGCAGATTTCCTCGGCCATAATGGGGCTGATTCCGGTAAGGCGGTTATAGAGCGCCTTCTGCAGTGGCATGGGGGCATTTTCCATGAGACCGGCAAAGGCTTCCTGGGAAACCGTAAGCGGATCCTCCTTGGCCACGGTCTGGGGGATGAAATACTCCCTGCCCGGCAGTACCTCGCGGACCGAGCTGACCTGGGCCGACACATGCTTGATGCTGTCGATGATGGTCTTATCCTCTTTACAGAAAATAATATTGCTGTGCTTGCCCATGATTTCCACAATCAGCTTCTTCCGGCAAAGATCCCCCAGTTCATCCAGATGTTCCAGCTCAAACTCAATGATCCGCTCCAGCCCGGGCTGGCTGATTCCCACAATCCGCGCGCTTCCGATGTGCTTGCGCAGCAGCATGCAGAAATTCGGGGCTGTCATGGGGCTGGGCTTATTCTTATCCGTAAGATAAATCAGCGGCAGGCTTGCGCTGGCCGATATCTGAAGCCTGTAATTTTCCTTGTTATTCTTGATGGCAATCAGCAACTCATCCTTTTCAGGCTGGGCAATCTTAGAAATACGCCCTCCCTCCAGGGTATCCTTAAATTCATGTACCAGACTGGCAATGGTAATTCCGTCAAATGCCATAAAATCCCACTCCTATCAGGCCTGATTTGACATAAAGAAAAAAACCTTCCCTTACGCCCTGGCCATTGATTATAAGAATATCATAAAAAATCCAATAAGAAAAGGCCAACCTACGCCAGCCCTTAATACGATTCACCCACCATGCATGCAGATACGGCAAACAGAATCACCTAGCGGGTGAGGAAGGGAGCCGGAGGAGGGGGATGCATCTACAGGAGCCTTAGAGATTCTCGCTCCGCAGCCGTATCCACCTCCTCCGGCTCCCTTCCTCACGGACGGATGCACTTCCCCCGTCATCCCCATCCCCAATCATTTCCTTGACTTGAATCCGCAGATGAATTATAATACTATCTAACTATGGATAAAAGCGAAAGAGAGGCATTTGTTATGTTAAAAAGCATGACTGGTTTCGGCAGGTGCGAGAATATAACCGATGAATATAGGATTTCTGTCGAAATGAAAGCCGTGAATCACAGATATCTGGACTTGAGTATTAAGATGCCAAAGAAGTTTAATTACTTTGAAGCTTCCATCAGGACCCTTCTTAAGAAATACATCCAGAGGGGGAAGGTTGACCTGTTCATCAACTACGAGGACTATACAGAGGGTAATATGTGCCTTAAGTATAACCGTGCGCTGGCAGCTGAATATATGGACTATTTCAATAAGATGGCGGAAGAATTCAGCATACAGAATGATGTGAAGGTTTCCACGCTGGCTAAGTTCCCTGAAGTATTCTCCATGGAGCAGGCGCCAGATGATGAGGAACACCTGTGGGGAATCCTGTCGGCCGCCCTTGAGGATGCCGCGGTGAAGTTCGTGCAGTCCAGGGAGGTGGAAGGGGAGCATTTGAAGAATGACCTTCTTGGCAAGCTGGATTATATGACTGGCCTGGTGGATTACATTGAAGGGCGTTCACCGCAGATACTGACAGAGTACAGGGCGAAGCTGGAGGCAAAGGTCCAGGAACTGTTAAACGGCACAGCCATGGATGAGGGCCGGATTGCGGCAGAGGTTACCATCTATGCGGATAAGATCTGCGTGGATGAGGAGACGGTACGGCTGAGAAGCCATATTGAGAACACAAGGAAAGATTTATTGAGCGGCGGGAGTGTTGGCCGCAAGCTGGACTTCATTGCCCAGGAGATGAACCGGGAAGCCAACACCATCCTTTCCAAGTCCAATGACCTGTCCATTTCGGACAAGGCCATTGCCCTTAAGACCGAGATAGAGAAGGTCAGGGAACAGATACAGAATATCGAATAAGCGCAGCGCGTAAGTCAGGAGAGCATACCATGGACCATCAGGGAATATTAGTGGTTGTATCCGGTTTTTCCGGTGCAGGCAAGGGAACACTTATGAAGGAGCTGCTGAAGCAATACGATAACTATGCGCTGTCCGTATCAGCCACCACAAGGCAGCCCAGGGAAGGCGAGAAGGATGGGGAGGACTATTTCTTTGTCACGAAGGAGCTCTTCCAGCAGATGATTGAGGAGAACCAGCTGGTGGAATATGCCCAGTACGTCAATCATTATTACGGAACCCCAAGGGAGTATGTTGAGAAGAAAATGGCGGAAGGCAAGGATGTGATCCTGGAGATTGAAATCCAGGGCGCCCTGAAAGTGAAAAAGCGTTTTCCGGACGCGCTGCTTCTCTTTATCACGCCTCCCAATGCAGAGGAACTGCGCCGCCGCCTGGTGGGACGCGGCACGGAGACCATTGAGGTCATTAACGCAAGGCTGCGGCGTGCCGCAGAGGAGGCAGCAGGTATGGAGGCATATGATTATCTGCTGATTAATGATGAGATACAGCCCTGCGTGGAGCAGATGCATCAGCTGATTCAGCTCCAGCACAATAAGACTTCCTACCATCTGGATTTTCTCAGCAGGATGCGGGAAGATTTATATCACTTGGATGACAGAAAATAAAATATAAAGATTGAAAGGGGAATGTAATATGTTACATCCATCATACACCGATTTAATTGACGTAGTTAACAGCGATATCGAGCCAGGAGAGCAGCCGGTGGTACAGAGCCGCTATTCCATTGTCATTGCAGCTTCCAGACGCGCCAGACAGATCATCGGGGGTGAGGACCCCATGGTCAGCGGCGCAGCAGGCAAGAAGCCATTGTCCATTGCCATTGACGAACTATACCACCAGAAGGTGAAAATCCTTCCGGAAGAGGAAAACCCAACCGAGGAAGAAGAGAACCAGAACGCATAAAATCATAAGCCGTCTCCTGTACATCGCAGCAGGCAGGGTCATTCCCGGCGCTGCGGGCACAGCAGGGATGGCTTAAATGTTCATTAGGAGTAAATCTGACATATGGAAAACATGAAATTATTTTGCGTGTCCCTTGGATGCGATAAGAACCTTGTGGATACGGAGAAAATGCTGGGACTGCTGGGCGGGACCGGTTTTACATTTACGGATGACGAGATGGAAGCAGACGTGATTCTTGTGAATACATGCTGCTTTATCGGGGATGCCAAGGAGGAGAGTGTGAATACGATCCTGGAAATGGCGCGTTTAAAGGAAGAAGGGGCCTGCAGGGCCTTGATTGTGACAGGGTGCCTGGCACAGCGGTATAAGCAGGAAATCCTGGATGAAATCCCTGAGGTGGACGCCATTTTAGGCACCACGTCCTACGAGGATGTGGCTGGGATCGTGAAACAGGTGCTGGAGGGCAGGGGAACCACCCATCTGACCAGCTTCCATGACCTGGGGGAACTTCCTGACACGAAGGCTGCGCGGGTGGTGACCACTGGCGGCTATTATGCTTTTTTGAAAATAGCGGAAGGATGTGATAAGCGCTGCACCTACTGCATCATCCCATACCTGAGGGGGCCTTACCGCAGCGTGCCCATGGAACAGCTTCTGGAGGAAGCCAGGCAGCTGGCCCAGGGAGGGGTAAAGGAACTGATCCTGGTAGCCCAGGAGACCACCCTTTACGGCAAGGATATCTATGGTGAGAAGTCCCTTCCAAAGCTGCTGCATGAACTGGCTCAGATTCCGGGCATCCAGTGGATACGGATTCAGTATTGCTATCCGGAAGAGATTACGGACGGACTGATTGAAGCCATACGCACGGAAGAAAAGGTCTGTCATTATCTGGATATCCCAATCCAGCATGCCAGCAACCGGATCCTTAAGCGTATGGGACGGAGGACCAACCGGGAGGAGCTGACGGAGCGCATTGCAAAGCTTCGCAGGGAGATTCCGGATATAGCGCTCCGCACCACCATGATTTCCGGGTTTCCGGGCGAGACCCAGGCAGATCATGAGGAACTGATGGATTTTGTCAATGAGATGGAATTTGAAAGGCTGGGGGTATTTGCCTATTCCGCGGAGGAGGACACGCCTGCGTATTCTTATCCGGACCAGGTGCCCCAGGAAGTGAAGGAAGGGCGCAGGGACGAAATCATGGAACTGCAGCAGGACATTGCCTTTGGACATTGTGAGGACATGGTGGGACGTGTCCTGACCGTGCTGATTGAAGGGAAGGTGGTGGATGAGCCTGTTTATGTTGGAAGGACTTATATGGACGCGCCCAATGTGGACGGACTGATATTTGTGAATGCTGAGATGGAACTGATGTCTGGCGACTTTGTAAGGGTAAAGGTGACCGGAGCCGCTGAATATGATCTGATAGGAGAGGTGTGCGATGAATCTGCCCAATAAACTGACGATTGTAAGAGTGTGTTTGATTCCTTTTTTTGTAGCTGCACTGCTGTTTGACCATGGCAATAATTACACCATGCGTATTGTTGCCAATGTCCTGTTCATCATTGCCAGCCTTACGGACCTGTTTGACGGCAAGATTGCCCGCAAATACAACATGGTCACAAACTTCGGCAAGTTCATGGATCCCCTTGCGGATAAGCTCCTGGTGTGTTCCGCCCTTATCTGCCTGATTGAACTGGGACAGCTTCCTGCCTGGGTCGTGATTGTGATCATCAGCCGCGAGTTCATTATCAGCGGCTTCCGTCTGGTTGCAGCTGACAACGGCGTGGTGATTGCCGCCAGTTACTGGGGCAAGTTCAAGACCACCTTCCAGATGATTGCGGTCATCCTGCTGATATTTGATATCCCGGCCCTGCGCATGGTGGCCAACATAACCGTGGTGATTGCAGTGGCCCTGACCATCATTTCACTGGTGGACTATGTGGCTAAGAATTATAAGATTCTCACTGAGGGAGGCATGTAGGATGACAGCGGAATTGATTTCAGTGGGCACCGAACTGTTAATGGGGAATATTGTGAACAGCAATACCCGGTTCCTGGCGGAAAAGTGCGCCCTCCTTGGATTCGATATGTATTATCAGGTCACGGTGGGGGACAATTACGGACGGATGAAGGATGTGATTGAAACAGCCCTTAAACGGTCGGACCTTATCATACTGACCGGAGGACTGGGTCCCACGGAAGATGACCTGACAAAGGAGGTATGCGCCGACGTCATGGGTATGGAGCTGGTGGAAGACCCGCATACAAGGAAGCATCTGGAAGCATTTTTTGTAAATAACATATACAAAGAGATTCCGGAAAACAACTGGAAAATGGCCACCGTGCCAAAGGGTGCGCTGGTCCTTGACAACCATAACGGCATGGCCCCGGGGCTGATCCTGGAACGGGAAGGCAAGGCTGCCATTTTGCTTCCGGGACCTCCGGGAGAGCTGTACCCCATGTTCAATGACCAGGTGTTCCCATGGCTTCAAAAGCGCCAGCAGTCCGTCCTTGTATCCAGGATGGTAAAAATCTGCGGATGCGGCGAGAGCCAGGTGGAGGACAGGATACTGGACCTGATTGACAGCCAGACCAATCCCACCATTGCAACGTATGCCAAGACCGCTGAGGTGCATCTGCGGATCACGGCCAGGGCCGGGAACAGGGAAGATGCAGAGGCCCTGATTGAGCCGGTGCTGGAAGAAATCAGCAGGCGGTTCAAGGAGAAAATCTATACCACGGATGAGAAGGTCAGCCTGGAGATGGCGGTGGTGGAGCTGTTAAAGAAGCATAAGCTTACCATGTCAACGGCTGAATCCTGTACAGGAGGCATGGTTGCGGCTAAGCTGGTCAATGTTTCCGGCGTGTCCCAGGTGTTCATGCAGGGCATGGTCACTTATTCCAATGAAGCCAAGATGCGTCTTCTGGGAGTGAAGGAGGAAACGCTTAAGGCTTACGGGGCAGTCAGCGGGCAGACCGCTGCTGAGATGGCGGCAGGAGGCGCTGCCATGAGCCGGACCGATGTCTGCGTGGCCATTACAGGCCTTGCAGGGCCGGACGGCGGCACGGATAAGAAACCGGTGGGACTTGTGTATATGGCATGCTGCCTTAAGGGAAAGGTGACGGTGCGGGAATATCATTTTAAGGGAAACAGGGATAAGATACGGGAACAATCCATGATGAAGGCCCTTGATCTGGTGCGCCTTTGCATATTGGAACAGGGAGATTGTGAACATTGCAGATAAAAAGAATGAAACGACAGCTTTCAGCGGCCTGCCATTATTCCTATACACGGCTGGCCCTGAATTATTATATGTATTATGAGACCTCCCTTGAGGAATCCCTGCTGGACAACCGGTTGGAGCCGCTTAACACGGCTTTCCACGGCCTGCTGCGCGGGTTCCTGGATGGGACCTGCGCAGAAGATGCCTTGTGGGGATTGAGGAGTCAGGTGATGGCGGAGATGGAGACAGCCACTGCCTACACCGATGCATTCCAGGCATATGAATATGTGCTGAACCGGCTGGAAGGGCGGTTTGCGCCGCAGCCAGTGGGGACCATGGGCGGGGAAGACCATGATGAAGCCATGACAGGGCGCATCATGGCCTATATCACGGATGCGCGGGATGCCATGACGGTAAATGAACGGATCCGTTCCGTCCTTGGACAGCTTCCGGTCAGGCTTACCAGGAACAGATTCTTTTCACTGGTGGAGGAAGGGCTTTCAGTGTACCGGGGAAGCACCAGGGAAAGCCTTAATGATATGTTCTATATCCTGCGCTCCGAAGCCCTGCTGTACGTTCCCGCCGACATGGTGACCGGGTACGGGGAACTGCATTCCATCCTGGAGGAATTCAGGACAGCGGACTATAAGTCCATGACCCAGTCATCCTACCGGCACCTTACGGATGAGATGAAGCGGGCCGGCCGTATGCTGATGGAGGACACGGCCAGGCTCATGCTGCTGATGGAACTGGTGAATGACCTGTATGTGCTCTTCCTCTCCAGGGCCAGCGCCATGATGGAGGTATCCGAGGAGCAGTGCCTGAAACGGATCCTTTCAGGAATCCTGTTTTTGTTTGAGGCGGGAGCGGATGCGCCTATCCCGGATGGGATCACAGGGCTTTTAAACCGGCTGGAAGGACGTCAGGAAGCCTATTTTGAACAGTGGATGGAGGACGGGCTTTCATCCGGGGAACTTAAGGATATAAAAAGCCAGGAGGGCGAAGCCTCAAAACTTTACAAGGTGGAAATGCTCTTGTCAGGAAGTTCCTTCATGACCCTTGAGCCTGCCGGACCGGGGGACGGTGAGATTGTGGACCAGGCAGGACTTACAGAAGCAGCCAACCGGTTTTTTGAGGAGTTTACCGCTGCCTTTGAGGGGCAGCCAAGGGTGCTGGTGCGTGCCGTCATGGCCAAGGTCCTTTCTAGCCTTCCTGTATTCTTCCAGTCCTTGGATGAGGTGCAGGAATATATCAGGAACAGCCTGGCAAGCTGTACGGATTACATGGAAAAAGCCATTACCATGAAGCTGATCACGGATATGATGGAGCAGGATGGCATGGAAGAGGATGATATGTTTTAAGCACATTGGCCAGGTATGCCGTACTCCGGTAAGATGTGGGACATGGAGAAAATGTGACAGGAGATGAATGTATGCGCTGGTGGAAGCATTTGTATATGGGGGACAGGGCTTTGAAGAACAGGGCCAAAGTCCTCATGGGAATCCGCGAGGGAAGGACAATCCCGGACACATATGTGATTACTCTTCCTGAGAGTGGGAATCATATACTTGACATACGTCCTGTCCTGCTGCTGACTGAAAAGGAACGGGAGGATGAGGGATTCCTTATTCTGGGGGTGGCAAAGGGGTACGGCGAAGCCGGTGAGGTGGTCCGGTCCATGGTAGACGACATGTACCGTGCCACAGGAGCATTTGACTGGAATGCTTACATGGGATACCTGGACGCCGCAGATCAAAGGGATGACGCGTAAGGAGGCAAAATGATCCATATTCTGCTTATGATATTAAAAATAATCGGAATCATCCTCCTGGTTATCCTGGGAATCCTGCTTCTGCTTATACTGGCCGTCCTGTTTGCGCCGGTCCGGTATAAGGCTGAGTTTTCCTGGCATGGGGAACCGGACCTGGCCTTAAAGGCCAGCTGGTTTTTACATCTGCTTTCTTTCCGTGCGCTTTATACGAAGGAAGGCCTTAAATTCGTGGTCAGGGTCCTGGGCTTCAGCCTGTTGGGCAAGCATGACAAGGATCCCTTAAAGGATGCGGCGGATGCGGTAAAAGACGGGACAGAGGATGTCCTGGACCAGGAGGGGCAGACCCTGTACCATGAACTGGAAGAGGACGAGGCCAGGTACAGGAAATCGGCGGAGGAGAGGAGTGCTTTTAGCAGGCACGCAAAAGCGGAAGCAGAAGGTGCAGAATCCGGAAAGGACACGCCCCCTGCTTCTGGGAATCCGCAGTCCCTGCCCAGGCGGATCCGGTCCCGGGCAAAGGCCCTGTGGGAGAAACTTAAGTTTTCTTTTATCCGCATCCGTGATAAGCTAAAAGGGATGCAGGCCTTTGCACAGGATAAAAAGGCGTGGCTGGAGGATGGGAAGAACCAGGCCAGCCTTAAGCTGCTCTACCGGCAGGTGAAACGTCTGATTGCCCATATCTGGCCGCGGAAGGGAAAGGGAAGTATCACCTTTGGTTTCGAGGACCCTTATACCACGGGACAGGTGCTTCAGGCATTCAGCCTGATTTATCCGTTCTTTTACAAACAGCTTGCCCTGCATCCTGTGTTTGATGACAAGGTATTGGATGCAGAGGGAAGCTTTAAGGGCAGGATACGCCTGGCCTATCCCCTATGGCTGGCAGTCCAGGTGTTCATGGATAAACATACCCGCAGGATGATCCGCGGTTTTATAAAATAAAAGAGAAGAGGACATACTATGGCAGAGAATCAGTTCACATCTACAATAGAAACATTATTCAAGGGCATGGACCAGTTTGTCACCACCAAGACCGTGGTGGGGGAGCCTGTGCAGGTGGGAGAGACCATCATTGTCCCTCTTATTGACGTGACCTGCGGAATGGCGGCCGGGGCTTTTGCAGAGGGCGCGAAACAGAAACAGAAAGGCGGCGGGGGCATGAGCGCCAAGATGAGCCCAAGCGCTGTCCTTGTCATCCAGAACGGGGTCACCAAGCTGGTCAATGTAAAGAACCAGGATGCCATCACCAAGGTGATTGACATGGCGCCGGATTTCATCAATAAGTTCATGGGCGGCAAGCCGGCTGTGCCGGATGAGACCCTGCAGGCTGCAAAGGATACTGCATCGGCGTATGATACAGGTAAAACCGAGCACATGGATGTAAAGTGATGGAAGGAAACGGGTCCAGGAGGGTAAAATAACCGGCAAAGGTAATGATTCCCGGATTTCTGCATATGATGAAATATAGCTTGTTGCAGAATGGGGGATATGATTAAGATATGAGAAGAATATGCGGTCTTATGCTGTTCTGCTTCGGATTTGGGATGGCAGTGCTGCTCTTTATTCCGGAGACAATCTTTACCTTCCTGTTCGTTATCGGCTGTCTTGTATTGGGATATAATCTCTTTTGCTGTTGATGGAGCGGTTCGAAGAGGAAGTCAGATAAGGTATACAGGCCGCCCGGCAGTATCTCGATGCTGCGGGGCGGCTTTTTGGCGCCCGGGACATTGGGAGGGCACGGCGGCCTTCTGTGCTTCATTGACAGAGTTTGGTTTATGGACAGGTTTTATGGACAAAAAGAAGGCATTGTCAAAGCTCTTAAGCTTCACAATGC